>Ga0070735_10000082_pt1 | contig 118158 bp, 102 predicted proteins | sample Coa_R1_FD_66443 | JGI IMG/M metagenome (GOLD analysis project Ga0070735, IMG submission 66443) | Surface soil microbial communities from Centralia Pennsylvania, which are recovering from an underground coalmine fire - Coalmine... | ecosystem: Environmental > Terrestrial > Soil > Unclassified ... | reverse complement strand
GACGGCTCACCGCTTCGTCGCCTCGTCCTCGACCCGACGAAGGACTACCAGCGAATCCCCTGAACAGACCGGTCTACGATGTCCTGAGACATCGGTCTCCGATGTCTTGAGACATCACACAGAGCGCCCTCGGCAGGACTCGAACCTGCGCACCCGGCTCCGGAGGCCGGTGCTCTATCCGCTGAGCTACGAGGGCGGGAAGCGACCGAGACGAGCGGCCACTCGTTTGCAGGATACCGCCGCGTCGGCCATCCTCACTATGTCATGACCGTCCAGGAGCGCCTCGCGACAGCGGTCGCGGACGCGCTCGGCCGGCTCGGGATCCAAGCCACGCCCGACGACGTCCACATCGAGCGCCCTCAGCGTCCCGAGCACGGCGACTGGTCGACAAACGCCGCCCTCGCCCTCGCCAAGGCGCAGGGCCGCAACCCCCGCGAGCTCGCCACCGAGCTGGCGGCCGCCCTCGACAGGGACAGGCCGGAGCACGTCGAGGGTGTGGAGGTGGCCGGGCCGGGTTTCGTGAACTTCAGGCTGGCGCCGACGTGGCTCCACGAGGTGCTCCGCCAGGTGGTCGAGGAGAACACCGAGCGCTACGCCGCCCCGGACCTCTGGCACGGCGAGAAGGTGCAGGTCGAGTTCGTGTCGGCCAACCCGACCGGCCCCGTCCACGTCGGAAACGGATGGTTCGGCTCCTACGGGGACGCCCTCGCCCGGATCCTCTCGCGCACCGGGGCCGCGGTCACCCGTGAGTACTACGTCAACGACACCGGCAACCAGATGCGCAAGCTCGGCCAGAGCGTGCTCGCCCGCCGCAAGGGCGAGGAGGTCCCCGAGGACGGCTACCGGGGTGACTACGTGATCGACCTCGCCCGCCGCTACGAAGGCCCCGAGGACGAGCTCGAGGCGGGGCGTTTCGCGGCCGACCTGATCCTCGCCGAGATCAAGGAGACCCTCGCCTCGATGGGCATCGAGTTCGACGAGTGGTTCTCGCAGGCCTTCATCGAGGAGAGCGGCCGGGTGGCCGACACGATCGGGATGCTGCGCGAGCGCGGCCACGTCTACGACAAGGACGGGGCCGTGTGGCTGCGCGCCACGACCTTCGGCGACAGCCGCGACCGTGTCCTCGTCAAGTCGAACGGCGACGCCACCTATCTCGCCGGCGACCTCGCCTACCACCGCAACAAGTTCCTCGAGCGCGGCTTCGACCGGGTGATCGACGTCCTCGGCGCCGACCACCACGGCCAGGTGGCGAGCCTGAAGGCGGGCGTCGAGGCGCTCGGCGTCGACCCGGACCGCCTCGAGGTGCGCATCGGCCAGCTGATCTCGCTCGTCGGCGGCCGGATGTCCAAGCGTTCCGGGCACTACGTGACGCTCCAGACCCTGATCGACGACCTCGGCCCGGACGCCACGCGCCTGTTGTCGCTCGTCTCCTCCATCGACCACGAGACGACCCTCAACCTCGACGTCGTCCGCCAGCAGTCGGCCGAGAACCCGGTCTATTACGTGCAGTACGCCCACGCCCGCATCGCCTCGATCGAACGCGTCGCCTCCGAGCGCGGCATCGCACGAAACCCGCTCGGCTCCACCTCCCTCGAGCCCCTCACCCACCCCCGCGAGCTGCAGGTCCTGAAGGACCTCGCCGACCTGTCCCGCGTCGTGGCCGAGGCGGCCGCCGAGCGGGCGCCCTTCAAGGTGACGAACTGGCTGCGCACCTTGGCGGCCGACTTCCACGGCTTCTACCACGACTGCCGAGTCATCGGCGAGGAAGGCGAGGAAGCCCTCACCGAGGCGCGGCTCTGGCTCGTCGAGGCGACCCGGATCGGGCTCGCCATCGGGCTCGGGCTCCTCGGCGTGCACGCTCCAGAAGCGATGTGACCGCCGTGGCGCCCGGCGATCCCGTCGCCCGCCATCTCCTCCCCATCACCGCAGCCGTCGGTCCCTCCGGCGGGCTCTCGATCGGCGGGCTGGACCTCGTCGGGCTGGCGGAGGAGTTCGGCACCCCCCTCTTCGTCTACGACGAGGAGCAGCTGCGGGCGCGCTGCCGCGAGGCGGTCGCCGCCTTCGGCCCCGGCGTCGCCTACGGAACGAAGGCCTTTCTCTGCAAGGCGATGGCGGCCCTCGCCGCCGAGGAGGGGATGCACCTCGACGTCTCGACGGGAGGTGAGCTCTACGTCGCCCTCGCGGCCGGCGTCCCCGCCGGACGCCTCGTGCAGCACGGCAACAACAAGTCCTCCGAGGAGCTCGCCGCCGCCCTTTCCGCCGGTGTCGGCCGGCTCGTCGTCGACTCCTTCGACGAGATCGACCGGCTGGCGAAGCTGCTGGGCGACGGCGACGGGCCGCACGAACGGCCCGTCGAGACGCTCGTCCGGGTGACGCCCGGCGTCGAGGCCCACACCCACGAGTACGTGATGACGGGCCAGGAGGACTCGAAGTTCGGTTTCTCGCTCGCGACCGGGGCGGCCGACGAGGCGGTCGCCCGTCTGAGGGACCTCGCCGGGGTCAAGCTCGTGGGGGCCCATGCGCACGTCGGCAGCCAGGTGTTCCGGGTCGACGTCTTCGCCCAGGAGGTGGCCGCCCTCGCCCCCTTCCTCCGTCGCCACGGCCTCGCCGAGTGCTGCGTCGGCGGCGGGCTCGGCGTCGCCTACCTGAACGACGAGACCGCCCCCTCGCTCACCGAGTGGGCCGTCGTCGTCCACTCGGCCTTCTCGGACGCCGGCCTCGCCGGCGTGCGCGTCACGGCCGAGCCGGGCCGCTCGATCGTGGCGTCCGCGGCCGTCACCCTCTACCGGGTCGGGACCGTGAAGGAGCTGCCGGGGCTGCGCACCTATGTGGCCGTCGATGGGGGGATGAGCGACAACCCGCGGCCGGTGCTGTACGGGAGCGGCTACGAGGCCTTCCTCCCGCGGGCGGTGCTCGCCCCGCGCCCCCTCGTCGTCCGGGTCGTGGGCAAGCACTGCGAGTCCGGCGACGTCCTCGTCGAGGAGGCGCACCTCCCGGCGGACCTCGCGGTCGGCGACGTGCTCGCCACCCCCGTCACGGGGGCCTACGGCTATTCCATGGCCTCCAACTACAACCGCCTCCCCCGTCCGGCCGTCGTCTTCGTGCGCGGCGGCGAGGCGCGCCTCGTCCTTCGGCGCGAGACGAGCGCCGACATGCTCGCCCTCGAGGTCTGAGCCGAGCTCCCGGAGGAGGCCCGCGGGCCTTCTTGTACCGTTGCGCCGTGGCCAGGCAGGATGCCCGCGATCGCCCGCTCCGCCTCGGGGTGCTCGGGTGCGGGAACGTGGGGGCGAAATTCGTCGAGCTCGTCGACACCGAGGCCGAGGCGATCGCCCGGCGGACCGGCATCGAGCTCGCCGTGACTCGCATCGCCGTGCGCGACCCGGACAAGGCGCGCCCTTCCTCGCTCGACCCCGCCTCGCTCTCGAAACGCCTCACGACCGACGCGGCCGCCGTCGTCACCGACCCGGAAGTGGACCTCGTGGTCGAGCTGATCGGCGGCATCGAGCCGGCCGAGGAGCTCGTCCTCCAGGCGCTCGGCGCAGGAAAGCCCGTCGTGTCGGGCAACAAGGAGCTCCTCGCCTCGTCTGGCGGGGAGCTGCTGGCGGCCGCCGAGGCGGCCGGGGTCGACCTCCTCTTCGAGGCCTCGGTGGCCGGGGCGATCCCCCTCGTCCGACTGCTCACCGAGTCGCTGGCGGGCGAGCGCATCGTCCGGCTGATGGGCATCGTGAACGGCACGACCAACTACATGCTCACGAGGATGAGCGAGGAGGGCCTCTCCTACGAGGAGGCGCTCGCCGAAGCCCAGGCGCTCGGGTACGCCGAGGCAGATCCGACGGCGGACGTGGAGGGTTTCGACGCCGCCGCCAAGGCCGCCATCCTGGCGGGGATCGCCTTCGACGCCGACGTGGTCGCCTCCGACGTCTACCGGGAGGGGATCACGGCGATCGGGCCGGACGACATCGCCTTCGCCCACCGCCTCGGCTACGAGGTGAAGCTGCTCGCCGTCGCCGAGCGTTCGGTCGACCAGGCGTCTGAGGCGTCCGAGACGGGACGGAGCGGGCCCCCGTCGGTCTCCGTGCGCGTCCACCCCGCCATGGTCCCGCGCGACCACCCGCTCGCGAGCGTGCGCGGGTCGTTCAACGCCGTCTTCCTCGACGGGGCGGCGGCGGGCGAGCTCATGGTCTACGGGCGGGGCGCCGGAGGCCTCCCGACGGCGAGCGCCGTGCTCGGCGACGTGATCGACGCCGCCCACCACCTCCGCGAGGGGAGCCGATCCCGCTCCGCCCGTCGCCGTGCCCCGGACCTCCGGCCGATGGCGGTGCTCCGCGCCCAGTACTACCTCTCGGTCGACGTCGCCGACCGGCCGGGAGTGCTCGCCGCGGTGGCCTCCGTGTTCGGCGAGAACGACGTCTCGATCCGCTCGATGGAGCAGATCGGCCTCGCCGGCGAGGCGCGCCTCGTCTTCCTCACCCACACCGCCCTCGAGGCCGACATGCAGGCGACCATCGCCGGCCTCGGCCGGCTCGAGGCGGTCGAGCGCGTCGGCTGCATGCTGCGCGTGCTCGGGCCCGAGGCCGGGCCGTGAGCTCCCCGCGGGGACGAGCGGCTTGGCGGGGGGTCATCGAGGAGTACCGGGAGTTCCTCCCCATCGGCGACGACACCCCCGTCGTCACGCTGCTCGAGGGGAACACCCCGCTCCTCCCCGCCCGGCGGCTGTCGGAGCGGGTCGGAGCCGAGGTCTTCCTCAAGATCGAAGGCGCCAACCCGACCGGCTCGTTCAAGGACCGCGGCATGACAGTCGCCATGTCCAAGGCGGCAGAGGCGGGAGCGCGGGCGGTCGTCTGCGCCTCGACGGGCAACACGTCGGCCTCCGCCGCGGCCTATGCCGCCCGCGCCGGGCTCGCCTGCGCCGTCCTCATCCCCGAGGGTCACATCGCCCTCGGCAAACTCGCCCAGGCGCTCGTGCACGGCGCGCGGGTGCTCCAGGTGCGCGGGAACTTCGACGAGGCGCTCGGCCTCGTGCGCGAGCTCGAGCACCGTGCGCCGGTCGTCGTCGTCAACTCCGTCAACCCGCACCGCATCGCCGGCCAGATGACCGGCGCCTTCGAGATCGTCGACGTGCTCGGTGACGCCCCCGAGGTCCACTGCATCCCGGTCGGGAACGCCGGGAACATCACGGCCTACTGGCGGGGTTATCTGTCGTACAAGGAGGCGGGCCGTTCGACGAGGCTGCCGCGTATGCTCGGGTTCCAGGCCTCGGGCGCCGCCCCCATCGTGGAGGGCCACGTCGTCGAGTCGCCCGAGACGATCGCCACGGCGATCCGCATCGGCAACCCAGCCTCCTGGTACGGGGCGACGGCGGCGGCCTCGGAGTCCGGGGGAGCCATCACGGCGGTGACCGACGCCGAGATCCTCGCGGCGTACCGCTTCCTCGCGGAGGAGGAGTCCGTCTTCTGCGAGGCCGCCTCGGCCGCCTCGGTCGCCGGCCTGCTCTCGACGGCCGCAGCCGGCGATGTCCCCGGCGGGGCGCGGGTCGTCTGCGTGCTGACGGGCCACGGGCTGAAGGACCCGGACCTCGCCATCAGCCAGGTCCACGTGCCGGACGCGGTCGACGCCGACATGGCCTCCGTGCTGGCGGCCCTCGACGTCTGAGTCCGGCCCTCACCGGGCTCGGCCCGTGACGACTGTCCGAACCCGCGGCCGGCGCGCCGCCGTCTCGCGGTACACTGTCGCCGTAGCGCCTCGGCGGGCAGTCCATGGGATGGTTGCCCGAGGCTGACGCCCGGCACTACCATTGCGGGTACCTTCGCTCGCCACCGCGGGCTGCCTTCTCGAGTACGACAGGCGAGAGGCACCGTCGAGGGAGGGGGGAACCGCAGGAGTCGTCCGGTTTCTCGCGTCTTCTGTTGCACCCTTCGGGCGCCGCGACGACGAAGCCGTTCCGTTCCTTGAAGCCCGAACCATCCGAGACCGGGGGCGAAGGAGTTTGTCCTTGCCCAGGTAGCGGTACGGGCATTGGGGGAATGAAGCGGACGAAGGTCGGGTTGGCGAAATGAACGGGGGGCGGTCGGAGGCGAAAGGCCGAAAGGGGCGGCCCCTGCCACCCGACGAGCCGTTCGAAGAGCCACCCGAAGAACCATCCGGACAGCAGAGCCGGACCACCACACCACCACGAGAAGTTCCAGAGAGAGGAAGTCGATGAGCGGAGAGCAGCTCGAGCGTTCGATCCTCGAACGCAAGGAGCGCGAGGAGCTCAAGGCGATCGCTCAGGCCATGTCCCTCGAGCCGGTCGCACGATCCAAGAAGGCCGACCTCGTCGACCAGATCCTTCGAGCCGCCGGTGTCGAGGTCGACCAGGCGGAGGCTTCGGCGTCCGAGAACGGCAAGCCCGCCGCCCGCGCCCGCGCCACCACGCGGAGCCGGGCCGCCAAGCCCAAGGCGACTGACGAGGCCGCCGAGGAGATGGCCGCGGCTGTCGCCGGGACGGACGCGCACGCCGCCGACGCCAACGGCTCGGCCGAGGCGGCAGACCACGCCGCCGGGACGGAGCAGGCCGACGGTGCCGCACCGGCCCGCGCCACGCGAGGGACGGGCAGGACGAACCCGCAGCGTCGCTTCACGTACTCGGCCTCCCCGGAGGACGACGCCCAGGCGAACGGCCACGCCTCCCGCGACCTCGACGAGGAAGCCGCCTTCGAGTCCGTGATGCCGGACGCGGCAGAGGCGGTCGCAGGAAGCGACGGCTCGGTCAACGGCACGGCCGACTCGGCGGCGACCGCCGATGCGACCACCGACTCGGCGGCGCCGGGCGCCGGAAGTGGCACGAAGCGGCGCTCCTTCGAACAGGGCGGCCAGGGCGGCGGGCAGTCCGGCCAGTCCGGCCAGAGCGGCCAGTCCGGACAGGGCACGCAGCAGCAGAACCGTCAGCACCGCCAGCAGGGGCAAGGGCCGGGCCAGGGCCAGGGCCAGGGCCACCAGGGCGGAGGTCCCGGCAACCAGCAGGCCGAGGCCGGCAACCGCAGATCACGCAGGCGGCGCGGGCGCGACCGCCAGGAGCGCGAGTTCCAGGGCGGCGGCCAGGCCGATGCGGCCTGGCAGGGCGAGCTCGTCCCGGTCAAGGGACTGCTCGACCTCCGCGAGGAGGGCTACGGCTTCCTCCGCACGACCGGCTACCTGTCGAGCTCGAAGGACGTCTACGTCTCGGTCAGCCAGTCCCGCCGCTTCGGGCTGAGGCGAGGCGACGCCGTCGAGGGCGGCTGCAGGCCGGCCGGGGCGAGCGAGAAGTACCCGGCGCTGCTGCGCATCGACACCATCAACGGCATGACGCCCGACGAGGCCCGCGAGCGCCGCAAGTTCGAGGACCTGACGCCGCTCTTCCCCGACGCCAACCTCCACCTCGAGTCGTCGAGCGACCCGCTCAACGTCACGGCGCGCATCGTCGACCTCATCTCCCCGATCGGCAAGGGCCAGCGCTCGATGATCGTCTCGCCGCCGAAGGCCGGGAAGACGACCATCCTCAAGCAGATCGCCCACTCGATCGAGGCGAACGACCCCGAGGTGCACCTCATGGTGCTGCTCGTCGACGAGCGGCCCGAGGAGGCGACCGACTGGCGGCGCTCGGTGAAGGGCGAGGTCATCGCCTCCACCTTCGACCGGCCCTCCGAGGAGCACACCCAGGTGTCCGAGCTCGCCATCGAGCGTGCGAAGCGCCTCGTCGAGCTCGGCAAGGACGTCGTCATCATCCTCGACGGCATCACCCGCCTCGCCCGTGCCTACAACCTCGCCCAGCCGGCCACCGGCCGGATCATGTCCGGTGGGGTCGACTCGGGCGCCCTCTACCCGCCGAAGAAGTTCTTCGGGGCGGCCCGGAACATCGAGGAGGGCGGCTCGCTCACGATCCTCGCGACGGCCCTCGTCGAAACGGGCTCCAAGATGGACGAGGTCATCTTCGAGGAGTTCAAGGGCACCGGCAACATGGAGCTCCGGCTCGACCGCAAGCTCGCCGAGCGCCGCATCTACCCGGCGATCGACGTGAACGCCAGCTCGACTCGGCACGAGGAGCTGCTCTTCGACCGCTCGCAGCTGCAGCAGGTCTGGAAGCTCCGCCGAGTGCTGAACGCCCTCGGTGCCGAGGGCAACGCGGCGGCCGGCCTCGAGCTCCTCATGGACAAGATCAAGACGACGCGCTCCAACGACGAGTTCCTCGCCGAGATCGCCAAGGCGCCGTCCCCGTCCAACTGACATCACCCGATCCGTAGAATGGCCAGGTCATGAAAGCCGACATCCACCCGAATTACGTGACCGCCCAGGTCCACTGCTCGTGCGGGAACACCTTCACGACGCGCTCGACCAAGGCGGAGCTGCACGTCGAGCTCTGCAACGCGTGCCACCCCTTCTTCACCGGCAAGCAGAAGCTCGTCGACACCGGAGGCCGGGTGGAGCGCTTCGAGCGCCGCTACGGCGCCCGCAACAAGAAGTCCCGCCGTTCCTAGCGGCGGCGGCCCCGCTCCACGCGGGCGCCGCCTCTGACCGCAGCCGCGTGGAGGCCTGAGCCATGCTCGAGCGCCTCCCCCAGATCGAGGCGGAGTACGAGGACGTCGTCGCGCGCCTGAGCGACCCCGCCACCCTCTCGGACCAGCGCGCCGTGCGCGACCTCTCCCGCAGGCACAAGGAGCTCGAGGCGGTCGTGCGGGCCCTCCGGGCGCTCCGCTCGGCCACCGACGACCTGGAAACCGCCCGCCAGCTCCAGTCCGAGTCCACCGGCGGCGAGCGAGAGCTCGCCCACGAGGAGGCCGAGGCTGCCACCCGGCGCATCGAGGAGCTCGAAGCCGAGCTGCGCGCCCTGCTCCTGCCGCGCGACCCGAACGACGGCCGCAACGTCATCGTCGAGATCCGCGGCGCCGAGGGAGGCGAGGAGGCGAACCTGTTCGCGAAGGACCTCTTCGACATGTACCAGCGCTACGCCGACCGCCGTGGCTGGAAGGTGGACGTCCTCGACGCCCGCCCGTCCGACCTCGGCGGCCTCGACTCGGTCACCTTCGTCCTGAAGGGAGCGGACGCCTGGCAGCGCATGAAGCACGAAGCCGGCCCGCACCGGGTCCAGCGGGTCCCCGTCACCGAGTCGCAGGGCCGCGTGCACACGTCGTCCGCCGCCGTGAACGTGCTGCCCGAGGCCGACGAGGTGGAGGTCGAGATCGACCCGAACGAGCTCCGCGTCGACGTCTACCGCTCGACCGGCCCGGGCGGCCAGTCGGTCAACACGACGGACTCGGCCGTGCGCATCACCCACCTGCCGACCGGGCTCGTCGTCTCGATGCAGGACGAGAAGAGCCAGATCCAGAACCGCGCCCGCGCCATGCAGGTGCTGCGCGCCCGCCTCTACGAGCTCGAGCGCTCACGGCAGGAGGCCGAGCTCGCCCGCGAGCGCAAGGCCCAGGTCGGCACGGGCGGCCGCTCGGAGAAGGTCCGCACCTACAACTACAAGGAGAACCGGGTGACCGACCACCGCATCGGCCTCACCCTCCACAAGCTCGACAGGGTGCTGATGGGCGACCTCGACGAGCTCGTGGACGCCCTCGTCGCCGACGAGCGCTCCCGCCAGCTCACCGGCGAGTGAGCGGACCGACCTGGCGCCAGCTCCTCGCGGCGCTCTCGGCCGAGCTCCCCGAGCACGAAACCCGCCTCGTCCTCTCCTCCTCGGCCTCCTCCCCCTGGGCCACCCTCGCCGCCCACCTCGACGACCCGGCGGACCCCGTCGCCGTCGAACTGGCGCAGCGCAGGGTCGCCGAACGACGCTCCGGTCGGCCGCTCCAGTGGGTGCTCGGCCGGTGGGGGTTCCGCCTCCTCGACGTGAAGGTCGACGGCCGGGCCCTCGTCCCCCGGCCCGAGACCGAGCTCGTGGTCGACGTCGCCCTCGCCGCCCTCGACGAGGCACTGGGGCGGCGCGAGGGCACCCGCAGCCCGCTCGCCCTCGACCTCGGCACCGGCTCGGGCGTGATCGCCCTCTCGCTCGCCACCGAGCGCCCGCGCCTCGAAGTGGTGGCGGTCGACGCCTCGGGCGAGGCGCTCGCCCTCGCCGGCGAGAATCTCGCCGAGCTCTGTGAGGCGGACCCGAGCCTCGCGGCCCGGGTGCGGCTCGTGGCCGGCGACTGGTACGAGCCGCTCGGCGCCGAGCTGCGCGGCGAGGTCGACCTCGTCGTCTCCAATCCCCCCTACCTCGCCGAGGCGGAGTGGGAGGGGCTCGACCCGGTCGTGCGCGACCACGACCCGCGCCAGGCGCTCGTCGCGGGCCCGACCGGCCTCGAGGCGCTCGAGGCGGTCATCGCAGGCGCCCCGGCCTGGCTCCGCCCGGGCGGTGCGCTCGTGGCCGAGCTGGCGCCGGCGCAGGCGGGAGAGGCGGTCCGGCGGGCGGAGGCGGCGGGTTTCGTGCGGGTGGGGATCGTGGAGGACCTGGCGGGCCGGCCTCGGGTGCTGCGCGCCACGCTGCCGCTTCCCAGGTGACTTGGAGGGTGCCCCGGTAGACTCGGTGGGTACGCCGAGTCGGGAGCAGGTGTGATGAGCGCGTCCATCGCAGGGTTCGAACGACTGCTGAGCGGGGCACTGGCGAAGGACGACGACGTCCGCAGCCTCCTCGCCGAGGAGCTCGAGCGGCAGCGCACCACGCTCCAGCTCATCGCCTCGGAGAACTTCACCTCCCGGGCCGTCCTCGAGGCGACCGCGTCGGTTCTCACCAACAAGTACTCCGAGGGCTACCCGGGCCGGCGCTACTACGGCGGGAACGTGGTGGCGGACGAGGTCGAGGACCTCGCCCGCGAGCGGGCGAAGCAGCTCTTCGGCGCCGAGCACGCCAACGTCCAGCCGCACGCCGGCGCCGTCGCCAACCTCGCCGCTTATCTCGCCCTCGTCGAGCCGGGCGACACGATCTGCGCCATGCGCCTCGACCAGGGGGGCCACCTCACCCACGGGTCGCCGGTGTCGATCACCGGGAAGCTCTACCGTTTCGTGGCCTACGGCGTCACCCCGGCCCGCCCGGACGGCTCGGGTGAGCGCATCGACCTCGACCAGGTCCGCGACATCGCCAAGCGCGAGCGCCCGAAGCTCATCGTCGCCGGCGCCACCGCCTACCCGCGCATCATCGACCCCGAGCCCTTCAGGGAGATCGCCGACGAGGTCGGCGCCAAGTTCATGTTCGACGTCGCCCACCCGGCCGGCCTCGTCGCCGGCGGGGTGCACCCGACCCCGGTCGGGGTGGCCGACGTCGTGACGTTCACGACCCACAAGACGCTCCGCGGCCCGCGGGGCGGGGCCATCCTCTGCGGGGCCGACCTCGCCCGCACGATCGACTCGGCGGTCTTCCCGGGCCTGCAGGGCGGCCCGCTCGACCACGTGATCGCCGCCAAGGCTGTCGCCTTCGAGGAGGCCATGCAGCCGGCCTTCAAGCAGTACGCCGCCCAGGTCGTGGCGAACGCCAAGGCCTTCGCCGAGGCGCTCGTCGCCGAGGGCTTCCGGCTCGCCACGGGCGGGACCGAGAACCACCTCGTCCTCGTCGACCTCCGCGACTTCGACGCCGAGCTGACCGGCAAGGTGGCCCAGGAGACCCTCGACCGGGCCGGCATCACGTGCAACCGCAACCAGATCCCCGACGACCCGCGCCCGCCCTTCGTGACGAGCGGGCTGCGCCTCGGCACCGCCGCCGAGACGACCGCCGGCATGCGCGAGGCCGAGATGGCCGTGGTGGCCGGCCTCCTCGCCCGGGCGCTGCGCAACAGGGACGACGAGTCCGAGCTCGTCGCCGTCCGGGCCGAGGTGCGCGAGCTGCGCCGGACGTTCGACCCGTACCCCGAAGCCGAGGGGGCCGGGAGCTGACTCGGCGGCGGGGCTCGGTGGGCCGCAACCCAGCGGGGGCGCGGTGACCCAGGAGGTCGGCTGTCTCGTCGTCTTCGGCGCGGCGGCGGTCGTCACGTTCCTCTGCACCTTCGTCGTCCGCCACGTCGCCGTCCGCCGCCGCTTCGTGGTCATGCCGGACGCCGAGCGCGTCCACACGGTGCCCACTCCCACCTTCGGCGGCGTCGGCATGCTCGTCGGCCTGCTCGCCGCCATCGGGGTGGCCGCCGCGCTGCCGGTCTTCGCCCCGTCCTTCCAGGGGTCGTCCGAGCCGCTCGGGGTCGTGCTCGGGGCGTTCGTCATCTTCGTGGTGGGTTTCGTCGACGACCTGCGGGAGGTGTCCGCCCCCGCCAAGGTGGCCGGCCAGGTGCTCGCCGCCATGGTCCTGTACTTCCTCGGCGTCACGATGTCGCACTTCAAGGTGCCCTTCGCCGGCTTCATCGTGCTCTCGCCCTCGATCCTCCCGCTCGTCACGGCGCTCTGGGTGATCGGCATCGCCAACGCCGTCAACCTGATCGACGGCCTCGACGGACTGGCGGCGGGCGTCATCGCCATCGCCTCTGGGTCGCTCTGCGTCTACGGGCTGCGGCTCGAGGAGCTGCGCATCCTCACCTCCGACAACCTCGGCCCGATCGTGGCGGCCGCCGCCTGCGGGCTCTGCATCGGCTTCCTGCCGCACAACTTCCACCGCGCCAAGATCTTCATGGGCGACACCGGGGCCATGGTGCTCGGGTTGTTGATGGCCGCCGCCACCATGCTCATCGGCGGGCAGTCCTACGACTACTCCGGCGTCACCTACTTCTTCTTCGCCCCCCTCCTCGTCCCCTTCGTCATCCTCGGGGTCCCGATCCTCGACACCGCCTTCGCCATCGTCCGGCGCACGGCCCGTCGCAAGGGCCTTTCGGCCCGAGACCTCGAGCACCTCCACCACCGCCTCATGCGCCTCGGCCACGGCCACCGGCGCACCGTCCTCGTCCTGTGGGCCTGGACGGCGGTGCTCTCCGGGCTCGTCCTCTACCCGACGTTCTCGCCCCGCTGGAACGACGCCATCCCCATCGGCGTGGCGGTGCTCGGCGTCGGCCTCTACACCCTGTTCCTCCCCGGCGGGCGGCGGGAGCGCGCCGCCGCGCGGGGCACCGGCTCGGCGGCCGAGACGCCCTCGATGGCGGGAGCGGGCGAGAGCGCTTCGCCCTTGTCGGCAGTCCGCTCGGCGGGGCGGGACGAGCGCCGGGTGCACCGTCGCCGTTTTGCCCGCCACCATCCCCCGATGGGAGGATAGGCCCCGGACGTGAGCAGCAAGCCTCCACCGAGCGCGGTCACGTTGCTCGGCATGGGCATCACGGCAGCCCTCTGCCTCGGCGCCGGAGTCGGCGGCGGGTACTGGCTGGACGAGACGTTCAAGACGGGCCTCCTGCTCACTTTCATCGGACTGGTCCTCGGGATCGGCGCGGCGATCGCCGCCCTGTATCTCGAGATCAAGAACTTCCTGTAGGGGTAAGGAGCCAGCAGCGTGGCCGGCCAGGACGGGCGCCCACGCGGCCGAGGGGTGACGTCGTAGGTGATCAACGGACTCGCAGGCCTCGTCGAGCAGTTCACCCTGCCCGAGCTCACCCGCGTGCTGCGGCGGACGGTCCTCGCGGCCGTGCTCGTCGGCATCGTGGCCCTCGTCGTCGCCCTGCTGCTCTCGCACGCCGCCTTCGGTTTCGGCTGCTGCATCGGCCTCGGCCTCGGCCTCGCCAACATCCGGCTCGTGACCCGCCAGACCGCCCGTGTCAGCAACTCCGGCACGACGAAACCCGTCCGGGCGCTCGCCTCGCTCACCCTCGTCCGCCTCGGCGTCACGACGGCCGTCGTCGTCGTGCTGGCCGTCGTCGTCACCTCGCTCGGCCTCGGCGCCGTCGCCGGCATCGCCGTGTTCTACTTCCTCTTCCTCGCCAACCTCATCGGCCAGGTGCTGAAGCACCGCGGGGCGACGACGTGAACCCGACGCTGCTCGCCATCTCGGTCCCGGTCGGCGACCACGTCACGAGGAAATTCCTCGGCTTCACCATCAATGTCGACGACTTCCTCGCCGTCGTGCTCGCCGGGCTCATCATCGTGGCCGTCGGGCTCATGCTCCGCGTCAGGGTCACCGCCGGAGTGCCGGGCAAGCTGCAGCTCGCCTTCGAGACCCTCGTCGGCTCCGTCGAGAACCAGGTCCGCTCGACGATGGGGGAGCGCGGGCTGTTCGTCATCCCGCTGGCGGTGACGCTCTTCGTCTTCATCCTCATCTGCAACTGGCTCGAGATGCTCCCGACGACGCTGCCGGGACACCACCAGGTCATCCCCGCCCCGACGGGCGACATCAACCTGACGGCCGCCCTCGCCGTGCTCGTCATCCTGCTCGTGCACGTCACCTGGATCTGGAAGAGCGGCCTGCGCAGCTACGTCAGCCACTACTTCCGGCCGAACGCGGCCTTCTTCCTCATCAACGTCGTCGAGGAGGTCGCCAAGCCCCTCACGCTCGCCCTCCGGCTCTTCGGCAACATCTTCGCCGGCGGCATCATGCTCGTCCTCATCGCCGACATGCCCGCCAAGTTCATCCTGCCGGTGCCGCTGCTCGACTTCATCTGGAAGCTGTTCGACGGCCTGTTCGTCGGGCCGGTCCAGGCCTTCATCTTCACGCTGCTCACGATCCTGTACTTCGACTCCGCCATCACCGGAGGTCACTGAGCCGAAGCCCCCGCGCCAGCACACCGTCCCCCGCTCCCGCCGGCGCAGGTGGTGGGAGCGCCGAACCGTCCCCAACCAGAGGAGAAACCAACCCCATGGCAGCAACTGATCAAGCAGTCGCGATCAGCTCCGCCGGCGCCTTCATCGGCGGCGGGCTCGCCCTCGGCGGCGGCGCCATCGGCGCCGCCATCGGCGACGGCCTGGCGGGCAGCCAGACGATCGCCGGCATCGCCCGTCAGCCCGAGGCACAGGGCCGGCTCTACACGACGATGTTCATCGTCGTGGGCCTCTGCGAGGCCATGTACTTCATCAACCTCGTCTTCATGATTCTGTTCGCCTTCGTGCTCTACAAGAAGTAGGCATCCCGTGACGGGAAGCCTCTTCCTCCTCCCCAACTTCACCTTCGTCCTCGAGCTCGTCGTCTTCCTGCTCGTGCTCGGGTTCATCGCGAAGTTCGTGCTGCCCCCCCTCCGCCAGGCGATGGCCGAGCGCGAGGGCGGGATCCGCCGCGCCGTCGAGGCGGCGGAGCACGCCCGCGCCGAGGCGGACCGGCTGGCGCGCGAGCGCCGCGAGGTCCTCGAGGCGGCGCGCCAGCAGGCGAGGAGCATCGTGGACGAGGCCAACCGGGCGGCCGAGTCGTCCCGCGACGAGGGGCGCCGGCGCGGCCAGGAGGAGTTCGAGCGGCTCGTGGCGGCCGCCGAGGGCGACATCGACGCGGCCCGCCAGAGCGCCCGCGACGAGGTCATGGGCGATCTCGGCACGCTCGTGCTGCACGCCGCCGAGAGGGTCATCGGCGCCGGCCTCGACGACCAGCGGCACCGCTCCCTCGTCGACGAGGCGATCAGTGCGGTGCTGGCCGGGAACGGAGGACGCACCGCGGGAGGCACCGGCCGCTGATGCTCGAGCTCGTCCGTGGCTACACGACCGCCGCCCTCGACGCCGTCGAGCGCCAGGGTGACTCGGGGACCGAAGGCGGTCTCGGCCGCTTTGCCGGCGACCTCAGCGCGGTCGCCGAGCTGCTCGTCGCCTCCGAGCCCCTCCGCGTGGCGATGACCGACCCCGCCATCCCCGCCCAGGCCCGCTCGGCCGTGCTCGAGGACCTCCTCTCGGGGCGGATCGGAGGGGAGGCGCTGCGCGTCCTCACCTTCGTCGTCGCCTGGGAGCGGCCGGGCGAGCTGCCGAAGACGGTCGATCAGCTGGTCGAGACGGTGGACTTCGCCCGCCAGAGCGCCGAGGACGGCGGCCGCGAGCCGGCGGAGCCGCCGATCGGCAGGGCGGGCGCCCTCGAGCGGCTGCGCGGCTACGCCGAGTGGGAGTTCGAGGCGGTCACCGAGCCGGCCGAGGTGGACGAGATCGAGGACGAGCTGTTCCGCCTCTCGCGCATCGTCGACGACACGAGGACGTTGAAGGACGCCCTGACGAACCCCGAGCTGCCGGTGGCGACGAGGGTGGCGCTGCTGTCGCAGCTCGTTTCGGGCAAGGTGCACGGGGCCACCGAGCGCCTCGCCCCCTACGTGCTCCGGGCGGGTCGCCTGCGCGACGTGCCGGGGGCGCTCGGCTACCTCGCCGAGCTGGCGGCGAGGGAGCGAGGCCGGAGGGTGGCCCACGTGCGCGCCGCCGTCGCCCTGTCCGGCTCCGAGGCCGACCGGCTCGCCGCCGCCCTCGGAAGGGTGGTGCGGCGTCCCGTCGAGCTGAGGGTGACGATCGATCCGGCCGTCATCGGCGGGGTCGAGGTCGAAGTGGGCGACACGGTGATCGACGGAACGCTCCGGCACCGCCTCGAGCAGCTGCGCGAGACGCTGCTGCAGCGGGCGTGAGACTGCTCAGTCGGCTCTGGCGGGGCGGCCGGCCCGGCCCAGCCGGCGACCAACGACGAACGTGAACGAGAAGGACCAGAGGAGACCATGTCAGAGCTGACGATCAGCGCAGAGGACATCCAGGCTGCGATCGCCCGGCACGTCGCGGAGTACAGCACCGAGGTGAGGACCGAGCACATCGGCCGCATCACCGAGGTGGGCGACGGCATCGCCCGGGTGGCCGGGCTGCCCAACGCCTCGGTCAATGAGCTGCTCGAGTTCGAGGACGGCACCGTCGGCCTCGCCCTCAACCTCGACGAGGAGACGATCGGCGCGGTCGTGCTCGGCTCGGTCGAGGGCCTCGACGAGGGTGAGATCGTGCGTGCGACCGGCCGCATCCTCTCCGTCCCGGTCGGCGACGGGCTGCTCGGGCGCGTGGTCGACCCGCTCGGCAACGCGATCGACGGCAAAGGCCCCCTCTCTGACGTCGAGGAGCGCCGGGTCGAGATCCAGGCGCCCGGCATCGTCAAGCGCCAGCCGGTGAAGGAGCCCCTCCAGACCGGCATCAAGGTCATCGACGCCATGACGCCGATCGGCCGCGGCCAGCGGGAGCTGCTCATCGGCGACCGCAAGACCGGCAAGACGACCATCGCCGTCGACACGATCATCAACCAGCGCGGCCAGGGGGTGAAGTGCATCTACGTCGCCATCGGCCAGAAGGGGTCCACGATCGCCCAGACCGTGGCGACCCTCGCCGAGCACGGGGCGCTCGAGTACACCGTCATCGTCGCCGCCCCGGCCTCCGAGCCGGCGCCGTTCAAGTACCTCGCCCCCTATTCCGGCTGCGCCATGGGCCAGCACTGGATGGAGAAGGGCGAGCACGCCCTCATCGTCTACGACGACCTCTCGAAACAGGCCGAGGCCTACCGGCAACTCTCCCTCCTGCTGCGCAGGCCGCCGGGGCGCGAGGCCTACCCGGGAGACGTCTTCTACCTCCACTCCCGCCTGCTCGAGCGGGCCGCGAAGCTGTCCGACGCCATGGGCGGCGGCTCGCTCACGGCGCTGCCGATCATCGAGACGAAGGCCGGGGACATCTCGGCGTACATCCCGACCAACGTCATCTCCATCACCGACGGGCAGATCTTCCTCGAGAGCGACCTCTTCTACTCGGGCGTCCGCCCCGCCATGAACGTCGGCAACTCCGTCTCCCGGGTGGGAGGGGCCGCCCAGGTGAAGGCCATGCGGGCCGTCGCCGGCACGCTCAAGATCGACCTCGCCCAGTTCCGGGAGCTGGAGGCCTTCGCCACCTTCGGGTCGGAGCTCGACAAGGTGTCCCAGGCCCAGCTCGACCGGGGCTACCGCCTCACCGAGATCCTGAAGCAGGGCATCAACCAGCCGCTGCCGGTCGAGGAGCAGGTGATCTCCATCTACGCCGGGACTCGGGGCCACGTCGACGACATCCCTGTGTCGGAGGTGGGCCGTTTCGAGCAGGAGCTGCGGGCGCACTTCCGTGCCCACCACGCCGAGCTGCTCGAGCAGATCCGCACGACGGGCAACCTCCCCGACGAGGCGACGATGGACAAGGCGGTCGAGGAGCTGAAGCAGTCGTTCGCCTCTTCCGACGAGCCCCCGGCCCCGGCCGCGGCCGCGGCTGACGAGGCGGCCCCGGCCGCGGCCGCGGCTGACGAGGCGGCCCCGGCCGTCGAGGTGGGTCAGGCGACGCCCGAGGTCGCCGACGAGCGCGACCCGCAGATCGAGGGCAGCGCGGCCGCCGGCGACGCCCCGAGCGAGGCAGGCTGACCCGTGGCGGGAGGCCAGGAGAGGATCCTCCGCCGGAGGATCCGCACCGTCGAGTCGACGAAGAAGATCACCCGTGCGATGGAGCTCATCGCCGCGTCGCAGATGGTGCGCGCCCAGGGCCGGATCGCCGGCTCGCGGCCCTACCTGGCCGGGATCGAGCGGGTCCTCGCCGACGTCGCCTCCGACGGCACCGCCCCCGAGCGCCTCATCGGGCGGCCCGAGTCGCCCGGCCGGGTGGGCGTCGTCGCGGTCGTCTCCGACCGCGGCCTGTGCGGCGGCTACAACGCCTTCGTGCTGCGCACCGCCGACCGGCTCATCCGCACCGGGGAGCAGGCGGGGCGGTCGTTCGTCCTCTCGACGGCAGGGAAGAAGGCGATCGGCTACTTCCGCTTCCGCGGGCGCCAGGTCGACCACTCCTTCACGATGTCGGACCGTCCGAGCTACGAGGACGCCCGCAAGCTCGCGGCCACCGTGGTGGCGCCCTTCATGAGCGGTGAGCTCGACCTCGTGCAGCTCGTCTCCACCCGTTTCTTCTCGGCCGGCACCCAGTCGGTCGAGGTGCGCCAGCTCCTCCCGCTCGAGCCTCCCGACGACGAGGAGGCCACCGCCCGCCGTCCGCCGCCGGTGATCCCGCAGCAGGGAGGGGCAGAGCCTGAGGACGAGCCGCTGTCGGCCGACGAGCGGGAGGGGTTCTTCGAGTACGAGCCGGTTCCCGAGGACCTCCTCGCGCTGCTCGTCCCCCGGTACGCCGAGGCCGCCATCTACCAGGCGCTCCTCGAGGCCTCCGCCTCGGAGCACGTCGCCCGGCAACGCGCCATGGCGGCCGCCACCGACAACGCCGACGAGCTCATCAAGAACCTCCGCCGGGTCATGAACCGGGCACGCCAGGACTCGATCACCACCGAGATCATGGAGATCGTCGGCGGGGCCGAGGCACTTCGCCAGGGGGCGACCGCGGAGTCGGCGCCCATGGAGCAGGACGACTACACCATGTTCGAGGAGCAAAAGGGATGACCATCGCACCCACGCAGGAGACCACCAGGAACGGCAAGACGCTCGAGGACGGGCGGGTCGTCGCCATCGCCGGCCCGGTCGTCGACGTCGAGTTCCCGCCGCACTGCCTGCCGGAGATCAACCAGCTGCTCGAGATCCCGATCAGCCTCGCGGGCGAGGAGCTCGTCATCCCCGCCGAGGTGGCCCAGCAGATCGGCGAGGGCCGCTGCCGGGCCATCTGCCTGCGCCCGACCGACGGGCTGCGCCGCGGGGCGATCGCCCACAACACCGGGCACGGCATCACCGTGCCGGTCGGCGACAACGTGCTCGGCCACGTCTTCAACGTCGTCGGCGAGCCGCTCGACACCGACTCGATCGGGGAGGCGGAGGACCGCTGGGAGATCCACCGGGATGCGCCGGCCTTCGACACGCTCGAGCCGAAGCGCCAGATGTTCGAAACGGGCATCAAGGTCATCGACCTCCTCGAGCCCTACGTGCAGGGCGGCAAGATCGGCCTGTTCGGAGGCGCCGGAGTCGGCAAGACGGTCCTCATCACCGAGATGATCAACCGGGTCGCCGAGCAGCACGGCGGCGTCTCGGTCTTCGCCGGCGTCGGGGAGCGCACCCGTGAGGGCACCGACCTGTGGCTCGAGATGCAGGAGTCGGGCGTCATCGACAAGGCGGTCCTCGTCTACGGGCAGATGGACGAGCCTCCCGGGGTGCGCCTGCGGGTCGCCCTCTCTGCCCTCACGATGGCCGAGTACTTCCGGGACGTGAAGAACCAGGACGTGCTGCTGTTCGTGGACAACATCTTCCGATTCGTCCAGGCGGGCTCAGAGGTCTCGACCCTGCTCGGCCGGATGCCGTCGGCCGTGGGCTACCAGCCGACCCTCGCCGACGAGATGGGCGAGCTGCAGGAGCGCATCACGTCGACGCGGGGCCACTCGATCACGTCGATGCAGGCCGTGTACGTGCCGGCCGACGACTACACCGACCCGGCGCCGTTCACGACCTTCACCCACCTCGACGCCACGACCGAGCTCTCCCGCCAGATCGCCGCCCTCGGCATCTACCCGGCGGTCGACCCGCTCGCCTCGACGAGCAACATCCTCGCCCCCGAGGTGGTGGGCGACCGGCACTACGCCTGCGCCCGCCGCGTCCAGGAGGTGCTGCAGCGGTACCGCGAGCTGCAGGACATCATCGCCATCCTCGGCCTCGACGAGCTGTCCGAGGAGGACCGCCTCATCGTCAACCGGGCCCGCAAGGTGCAGCGCTTCCTCTCCCAGCCGATGTTCGTGGCCGAGGTGTTCACGAACATCCCCGGCATCTACGTGCCAGTCGAGGAGACGATCCGCTCCTTCGAGGCGCTCGTCGGCGGCGAGCTCGACGAGGTGCCCGAGCAGGCCTTTCTCAACGTCGGCGGCGTGGACGACGTCATGAAGAAGGCGAAGGAGCTCTCCTAGTGCCGACGCATGCCGCCCTCGTCACGCCCGAGCGGGTCCTCTACGAGGGCGAGGCCGAGTTCGTCGTGATGCGGACCGAGGGCGGCGAGATCATGTTCCTCCCCAACCACGCCCCCTTCGTGGGCGCGGTCGACATCACCCTGCTCCGCATCGCCCTCGCCGGCTCGGAGGCGGGCTCTTCGGGGCCTTCCGAGGGCGGCGCCCACGGTCCCGGGTCGGGGGAGGTGCGAGCCGCGGTGCATGGGGGTTTCGTGCACGTCGCGGACAACAGGGTGCTCGTGCTGGCGAGCGTGGCCGAGCTGGCCGAGGAGATCGACGTCGCCCGCGCCCGGCGGGCGCTCGAGGCCGCCGAGTCGGCCATCTCGGGACGGGAGGAGTCCGCCCGCGCCCCGGAGGCGGCCGAGGGTGTCGAGCAGAGCCCGACGATGCTCGCCCTCTTGCAGCCCGACGACCCGGAGGTGGCGGCCCGGCGTGCCCGGGCGAGGCTCGAGGCGGCCGGCGTTCTCGACTCGTCGGCCACGGCCCCCACCCACTAGCGGTCGCCATGGCGAGGCGGGAGGGACGCCCCCGCCGTCGCCTCATGGTCGGGCTGGTGCTCGGTGGCCGGGTGGCCGCCGAGGTGGACGGGCTGCGGCGCAGCCTCGGGGCCCGGGCGCTCGGGCGGATCGCGCCCCACGTGACGCTCGTCCCGCCCGTGAACGTCCGCGACGACGAGCTGTCGGAGGCCCTCGACGTCGCCAGGAGGGCTGCCGAGGCTGCCGGACCGGTTCGCCTCGAGCTCGGCCCGGTGGCGACGTTCTGGCCGGAGACCCCCGTCATCTACCTGTCGGTCGGCGGCGACCTTGGGTCGCTCGAGCCGCTGCGGGCGGCGCTCTTCACCGGGCCGCTCGACGTGCCGAAGGAGCGCACCGGGCGGCGGCCTTTCGTGCCCCACGTCACCCTCGACCAGCGGATCGCCTCTGCCCGGCTGCGGGCGGCCATGGCAGCGCTCGCCGACTACCGCGCCGAGGTCACGGTGGAGCGGCTCACCGTTCTCGAGCACGACGAAACCACCCGGACCTGGTCCCCACTCGCCTCCTACGCCCTCGCCCGTCCCCGCGTGGCCGGGCGGGGCGGCCTCGAGGTGACGCTGTCGGTCGCGGGCGTCATGCCGCCCGACGTGGCGGAGTGGGTCGATCGGCGGTGGAGCGAGTACTCGCTCGAGCGCTACGGCGGCTCGTACCGCCCCGACGAGCCCGTCGTCCTCGTCGCCCGGGTCGCCGAGAGCATCGTCGGCGTCTCGGAAGCGGACCTGCGAGGGCTCACCATGCGGGTCCGGCGCCTGATCGTGGCGCCCGAGTGGCGCTCCTCGGGCGTGGGGGGCCAGCTCCTGCGGGAGACCGAGCGGCTGGCCCGCCAGCACGGCTGCCGGCGGGTCCGGCTCGAGACCCTCGCCGGAGGTGATGCGGAGCGGTTCTACGCCCGCTTCGGCTACGTGGTGGTCGCCCGGCTGCCGGCGTGGCGGGAGGAGCGGGACTTCGTCGTGATGGAGCGCCTGCTGGCCGAGTGAGGGTGGGGGTGGGCGCCGGCTTTCGTCGGCGCGCTCCTCCCCCAACATGTCGCGATCAGTCGCGGAAAGGCGCGAACGATCGCGACTTTTCGGGCGATGCCGCTCGCCCGGGCGGGGGCCTCAGCCGCCGGCGAGCTTGCGGGCGACGGCCTCGACGATCCGGTCGGACGCCTCGGGAGGCTCGAGCGTGCCGGCCGCGAAGGCGTCGAGCGCCCCTGAGCCCCGCAGCTCGGCCGCCACCTCCCGGGCGAAACGGTCCGTCGCCAGCCTCTCGGCCTCCTCCGCCTTGCGCCGCGCCCGGCGCGCCTCGAGGCCACCCTCGCGCTCCAGGAACTCCCGGTGGGACCCGATCGCCTCGGCCAGGTCCGAGATGCCGTCGCCGGAGGAGGCCACCGTCTCGACGATGGGTGGCGTCCAGGCGAGCTGGCCGGAGAGCTGGAGCATGTGGACGAGGTCGCGCCGCGTCTCGCGCACGCCGGGGCGGTCCGCCTTGTTGATGACGAGCACGTCGGCCACCTCGAGGAGCCCGGCCTTGTTGGCCTGCACGGCGTCGCCCCAGCCGGGGTTGAGCACGACGACGACGGTGTCGCAGGTGCCGGCCACCTCGACCTCGACCTGGCCGACGCCGACGGTCTCGACGAGGACGGTCGGCCACCCTGCGGCGTCGAGCAGGCGGACGGCGTCCGGCACGGCCGCCGCCAGGCCGCCGAGGTGGCCGCGGGTGGCCATCGAGCGGATGAAGACGCCCCGCTCGAGGGCGAAGTCCTGCATGCGCACCCGGTCGCCGAGGATGGCACCTCCCGAGAGGGGCGAGGTGGGGTCGACTGCCAGCACCGCCACCGGCCCGGCGTCGTGCTGGAGGAGGTGTCCGAGGAGCCGGCCCGTGAGGGTCGACTTCCCGGCGCCGGGGGCGCCCGTGAGCCCGATCGAGTAGGCGCCTCCGGCCACCGGGGCGGTGAGGCGCGCGAGGTCTCGGGCCGGGGTGCCGCCACGCTCGACGAGCGACAGCAGGCGGGCGAGCGCCCGGCGGTCGCCGTCGGCGCCGCCTCGGGCGAGATCGAAGAGCTGGGCGGGGTCCGACGGCCTGGCCCGGGCCGGGCCGGGCGTGTCCGGGCCGGGCCTGTCGAGCGGAGCCGGAGGTGTCGCCGCCCCGCTCACGCCTGCGCGCCCTCGGCACCGAGACGCTCGACGTCCGCGCCGAGGCGCCGCAGGCGGCCCGCCAGGTCCTCGTAGCCGCGGTCGACGTGCTCGGCCCCGCTCACCTCCGTTTCGCCTTCGGCGACGAGGCCTGCGAGGACGAGGGCGGCGCCGGCTCGGATGTCCGGCGCCTTCACGAGGGCGCCGGACAGCCGGGGGACCCCTCGGATGACGGCGTGGTGGCCCTCGGTCGAGATGTTGGCGCCCATCCGCAGGAGCTCGTCCACATAGCGGAAGCGGCCGGCGAAGACGTTCTCGCTCACGATCGAGACGCCCGAGGCGACCGACAGCATCGTGACGAGGAACGGCTTGTAGTCGGTGGCGACGCCCGGGTAGGGCAGCGTCGCGATGTCGACCGAGCGGAGCTCGCCCGACGAGCTGGCGAGGAGGCCGCCCGAGTTCGCCACGCAGGACACGCCCATCGAGGCGAGCTTCTCGAGGAGCATGTCCATGTGCTCCGGGCGGGCGTGCTCGAGGAGCACCTCGCCGCTCGAGAGCCCGACGGCGGCGAGGAACGTGGCCGCCTCGACCCGGTCGGGGATGCAGCGGTGATCGGCCGGGCGAAGCTCGTCGACACCCTCGACCTCGATGCGCGAGGTGCCGGCGCCCTCGATGCGGGCGCCCATCCCGCGCAGCAGGTCGGCCAGGTCGGCCACCTCCGGCTCACGGGCCGCGTTCTCGATGACGGTGGTGCCCTTGGCGAGCACCGCCGCCATGAGGAGGTTGTCGGTCGCCGTGTGGCTCGGGAACTCGAAGACGACACGGGCGCCGACGAGGCGGTCGCAGTGGCCTTCGACGTAGCCGTGCTCGGTCGTGAACTCGGCGCCCATCGCCTCGAGGGCACGCAGGTGCATGTCGATGGGCCGCCCGCCGAAGTCGTCGCCGCCCGGCAGCGAGACCCGGGCACGACCGGAGCGGGCGAGGAGCGGCCCGAGCACGACGATGGACGCCCGGATGCGCTCCATCAGCTCGTAGGGGACGACGGGGTGGACCTCGTCGGGCACGTCGACCTCGAGCACGCCGTCGGGGCCGGAGCCGTGATGACGGGCGACCGGGCCGAGGGCGGCGAGGAGCTCGGACATGATCGTCACGTCCGCGATGGCGGGCACGTTCTCGATGCGGTGACGGCCAGGCGCGAGGAGGCAGGCCGCCATGCACTTCAGCACCGAGTTCTTCGCGCCGTGGATCGGGACCGAGCCGGACAGCGGCCCGTTCGGGCGGACGACGAAGCGGCTCACCGGGGGGACCATAGTGCCCCCGCCCGAAGTGGAGGCCACTAACTTCGGGGCGGTGACGGCGGCCCCGACGGTGTGCCCGACGGTAAGGAGGAGCCCGTGAGCGAGCGTCCCCCGGAGCGGCAGGCGCCTGACCGCAACCTCGCCATGGAGCTCGTCCGGGTGACGGAGGCCGCCGCCCTGGCGGCCGCCCGCTGGCTCGGGCGGGGGGACAAGGAAGGGGCCGACAAGGCCGCCGTCGACGCCATGCGGGTCGTCCTCCACTCGGTCGCGATGGACGGCATCGTCGTCATCGGCGAGGGCGAGAAGGACGAGGCGCCCATGCTCTACAACGGCGAGCAGGTTGGCGACGGCTCGCCGCCCGAGACGGACATCGCCGTCGACCCGATCGACGGGACGACCCTCACGGCGCTCGGGCGCGGCGGAGCCCTCTCGGTCATCGCCGTCGCCGAGCGCGGCGCCATGTTCGACCCGGGCCCGTGCGTCTACATGGAGAAGCTGGCGGTCGGGCCCGACGCCGTCGGCGCCATCGACGTGAGCGCCAGCCCGGCCGAGAACCTGCGCGAGATCGCCAAGGCGAAGAAGACGTCGGTGCGCGACCTCACCGTCGTCATCCTCGACCGCCCCCGCCACGAGGGGCTCATCGACGACGTCCGCTCGACGGGCGCCCGCATCCGCCTCATCAGCGACGGCGACGTGGCGGGCGCCATCTCCACCGCCTGGGCGACCTCCGGCGTGGACGTGCTCATCGGTGTCGGCGGCACGCCGGAGGGCGTCATCGCGGCCGCCGCCCTCAAATCCATGGGCGGCGAGATCCAGGGCCGACTCTGGCCGCGTGACGAGAGCGAGGCGCAGGCCGCCCGCGAGGCGGGCTACGACCTCGAACGGGTCCTCACGACCGACGACCTCGTGCAGGGCGACAACGCCTTCTTCGCCGCCACCGGCATCAGCGGGGGCGAGCTACTGCGCGGGGTGGGTTACGACAGCCGGGGTGCCACGACCCAGTCGCTCGTGATGCGCTCGCGCTCCGGCACCGTCCGTCTCGTCGAGGCCCGCCACCGGCTGTCCAAGCTCCAGTCCTACGCCGCCATCGAGTTCGGGTGAGCGACCTCGTCCTCGAGCGGCCTGCCAAGGCCATGGCCGTCACCGGTCGCTCCGGGCGCTGACGGCCGCCGAAGCCCGAGCCCACCAGAGCCGACCCGACCCGTGCCCCGCCGAACACCGGCAGCCCCCCGCCGAACGCCGGCCGACCCCCGCTGGTACGAGCGGGCCGTCTTCTACGAGCTGTCGCCCCGCACGTTCTTCGACTCGAGCGGCGACGGCGTCGGCGACCTCGCCGGCATCCGGGCCAAGCTCGACTACCTCGAGTGGCTCGGTGTCGACTGCCTCTGGCTGCTGCCCTTCTACCCGTCGCCACTTCGAGACGGCGGCTACGACGTGAGCGACTTCATGTCCGTGGCGCCCGAGTGCGGCTCGCTCGACGACCTCTCGGCCCTCGTCGAAGACGCCCACCGGCGCGGCATCCGCATCATCTCGGACCTCGTCATGAACCACACGAGCGACGTTCACCCGTGGTTCGTCGAGTCCCGCTCGTCGCGTGACAACCCGAAGGCCGACTGGTACCTCTGGGCCGACGACGACCAGGGCTACCCGGACGTGCGGGTGGTCTTCGTCGACGCCGAGCCGTCGAACTGGACCTACGACGCCGGCCGTCAGCAGTACTACTGGCACCGCTTCTTCCACCACCAGCCCGACCTCAACTACGACAACCCGGAGGTCGTCGAGGCGATGCTCGGCGTCGTCCGCTTCTGGCTGGACCTCGGGCTCGACGGCTTCCGCCTCGACGCGGCCGCCTATCTTTGCAAGGCGGAGGGGACGACCTGCGAGAACCTCCCCGCCACCCACGAGATGCTGAAGCTCGTCCGCAAGGAGGTCGACGCCGCCTACCCGGACAAGGTGCTCCTGGCGGAGGTCAACCAGTGGCCCTCCGACGTCGTCGACTACTTCGGCGACGGCGACGAGTGCCACATGGCCTTCCACTTCCCGCTCATGCCCCGCATGTTCATGGCGGTGCGCCGCGAGCAGCGCTTCCCGATCACCGAGATCCTGGCCGAGACGCCCGCCCTCCCCGACGGCTGCCAGTGGGGCATCTTCCTGCGCAACCACGACGAGCTCACCCTCGAGATGGTGACCGCCGAGGACCGGGACTACATGTACGCCGAGTACGCCCGTGACCCGCGCATGCGCCGCAACATCGGCATCCGCCGCCGGCTCGCCACCCTCGTCGACAACGACCGCAGGATCGCCGAGCTGTTGCACGCCTTCCTGCTGTCGCTCCCTGGGGCGCCGGTCCTCTACTACGGCGACGAGATCCTCATGGGCGACAACATCTACCTCGGCGACCGCGACGCCGTGCGCACGCCGATGCAGTGGACGCCCGACCGGAACGGCGGCTTCTCCACGGCCGACTTCGCCCAGCTCTACCTGCCGCCGCTCATGGACCCGGTGCACGGCTACCAGGCCCTCAACGTCGAGGCCGAGCGGCGGGACTCCTCCTCGTTCCTCCACTGGCTGCGCCGGATGCTCGAGGTGCGGCGCGACTACCCCGTCTTCGCCAGCGGCTCGCTCGAGGTGCTCTCGGCCGACAACCCCTCGGTCGTGGCCTACGTGCGGACGCCCCGGGACGGAGCCGGAGCCGGAGACGGCGACGGAGCAGGAGCCGAGCGCACGCCGAGCGTGCTGTGCGTGCACAACCTGAGCCGTTTCGCCCAGCCCGCCCACCTGAGCCTCGCCAAGTTCGGCGACTGCACGCCCGTCGAGCTGCTCGGCCGGGTGCCCTTCCCGGCCGTCGGCGCGCGCACCTTCTCGGTGACGCTCGCCCCCTACGGCATCTACTGGTTCGAGCTGAGGCCCGAGGACGGGGCGCCGGCGTGACGACCACCGACGCCGCAGCCCCCGCCGGCGTGCCCTGGTTCGAGCCGTACATCGGGCCGTATCTCGCCCGGCAGGACTGGGTGCAGCTGGCGCTCGGGCAGTACGGGGCGGCGACCGTCTGGGCGCAGCTGGTCGACGTCGAGCTCCTCTCCGCAGGGCGCCCCGGCCTCGCGAGCGTGCTCGTCGAGATCGACGGCCGCCTCTTCCATCTCGTGCTCGGCTGGCGTGACCTCGTGAGCGCCCCCGGCATGCTCGCCGGGCGACCTGGCGCCGTGCTCGGCCCCGCCGAGGACGACGAGGGCGAGGTGCTCGTCTACGACGCCCTCGCCGACGGCGAGCTCGTGCTCGAGCTCCTCGCCGTGGCGACGGGAGGGCGCGAGCGCGCCGGGCACGCCCGACCCGTCCGCTCACTCGTCAGCCACTCGTCGCTCATCTACGACGAGCGCCTCTTCATGAAGTGCTACCGGGTGATCGAGGCCCGCACCCGCCCCGAGGTCGAGATGGTGACGGGTCTCGCCGGTGCCGGTTTCGCCCACCTGGCAGCCCCCGCCGGTCACTGGCAGCGGGGCGGGCGCGACCTGGCGCTCGTCCGCGAGTTCGTGCCCGACGCCATCGAGGGAAAGGGGCTCGCCGAGACGTCGCTGCGCGACCTGCTCGCCCGGGCAGAGCCGGGCTCGGGCACCGCCAGCTTCGAGGACGTCGGCCTCGCCGGCGGCGACCTCGGTCCGGAGATGCGCCGCCTCGGGGCCGTGACGGCCGAGCTGCACCTCGCGCTGGCGGCGGCCTTCGGCAGGGAGAGCGACGGTGCCATCCGGCTCCACGGCGACTACCACCTGCGCCGCGTCATGCGCTGCGACCGCGGCTGGATCGTGACCGGGTTCGGCGACGACCCGCTGCTCGGGACGAAGGCGGGGAGCGCCAGCACGGGCGAGCCGCTCGTCGACTCGCCGCTCGTCGACGTGGCCGACCTGTGCCGCTCGCTCCACCAGGTGGCGGACGAGGCGGTGGCGCTGAGGACGCCGGCGACCCGGCCGCACGCCCGCCAGCTCGCCGACGGCTGGGAGCGGCGCAACGTCGGCGAGCTCCTGCGCGGCTATCTCGCCACCGACGGCATCGGCGAGCTCGTGCAGGGCGAGATGGCCGACGTGTCGCGGAGAGTCTCGGAGCTCGCGGCCGAGCGGGACCGCTGAGCGAGCCCGGCGGCCTCAGGCGGCCCCGGACTCCCCTCGCATCGCCACCTTCTCGAGGGCGTCGCGCAGGTCCTCGGCGGCCTTCTCGGGGGCGACCACGTTGATGAGCACGCCGGTCCCGAGCTCGAAGCCCGCCCGCGTCGTCAGGTTGGGCAGGATGTGCACGTGCCAGTGGTACATCCCCGTCGCCCGGTAGGGAGCCGAGTGGAAGACGATGTTGTAGGCGATGTCGCCGAGGTGCTCCTCGAGGGCGCGCAGAGCGCTTCGCACAGCCTTGCCGACGGCGACGAGGCGGGCGGTCGGGGAGCGATGGAGGTGGGCGCCGTGCTCCCGGGGCACGACGAGGAGCTCGTAGGGCGTGCCGCTCCAGAAGGGGCAGAACGTCACGGCCTCCTCGCTCGCCTCGACGACGCGGTAGCCGACCCGCTCCTCGGAGGCGGCGGCGGCGCACAGCAGGCAGCCTCCGGCGAAGCGTGCGAAACCCGCCTGCTCCTCCGCCAGCTCCCTCGGCACGAAGGGGATCCCGAGCAGCTGCCCGTGCGGGTGCGAGATCGAGGCGCCCGCCTGGCGGCCGTGGTTGACGATCACCTGGCTGTAGCGGAGGCCCGGGGTGTTCTGGTGCTCCTCGACGCGGTCACGGATCGCCGCCATCACGAGGTTGCAATTGTCGTCGGGGAGCGAGGAGAAGGACCGCTCGTGGTCGGGCGAGAGGATCAGCACCTCGTGGATGCCGCTCGCCGGCGCCTCGGTGAAGACCGGGCCGCGGTGCTCGACGACGAAGGGGGTGTCGCCCTGGAAGGCCGGGTAGCGGTTCGGGACGACCCGCACGAGCCAGCCGCCGCTCGTCCCGTAGGCCTCGAGGGCCGGCAGCGTGTCGCCTTCGTTCCCCGGGCAGAAGGGACAGGTGGCGACGTTGTCGGCGTCCGGGGTCGGCTGTCTTGGGAGAAACGTGCCCTGTCGCTGCGCCCGGTCGGTGGACACGGCCACCCACCGTCCCGACAGCGGATCCAGACGAAGCTGGTTCACTCTGGGCTCGGTCCCTCCTTCGCACTCTCTGCGCCGTTGCGTCGAGCTTGCGACAAGGGTACTCCCGGCTCTCTTCGAAGTGGCGAACGCTCACGACCCGCCACGCCCCGTCGCCGGGGCGGCACAACTCTTCTCACGTGACCCCAGGTTACGACCTCCTGCTCGTCGCCCATGTCGCCGCCGGCGTGGTGGGCTTCGGGGCGATCGGTGCCTCCGGCGTCGAGGCGCGGGCGGGGCGCCGGTCGCCGGACCCGGCCCGGGACCTCGCCTTGCGGCGCTTCTTCGCGCCGGGTGTCGACTGGGCCGCCCGGGTGGTCTTCCTCGTGCCGATCCTCGGGCTCCCGCTCCTCTTCGGCGCGGCGCCGCAGGACGAGTCGCTCGCCTACCCCTGGGTCGGGCTCGGCCTCTGGGTCGCCGCCACCGGGGTCGCCACCGCCTCGTGCTGGCCGGCCGAGCGGAGGGCGCAGCAGGTGCTCGCCCGCCTGGCGGAGGCGCCCGGCTCGGAGCCGACCGCGCTCGCGGAGTTCCGCCAGGCCTGTACGGCCATGGAGCGGGCCGTCGGCGTCATCTCGCTCCTCTTCCTCGCGGCCGTCGCCGTGATGATCGCCCAGCCCTGAGGCGGCCGGTGAGATCGCTCGGCGCCGCCCCGCTGGTAAATTCCGGCTGCTGTGGCGCCCCCCAGAGATCGTGACGTCCGCCGCGCCGCGTCCCGGCGCGGGAATGTTCGGGCCAACCCCGGCGGCCTGACCAGCCCCACCGGCCGGCTCGTCAACGCCCGCCGGCAGGAGCGCCGGCGAGCCCGGCGCGCCCGGCTCGGATGGGGGAGCCTCGTCCTCCTCCTCGCCGTCGCCGGCCTCGTCGCATCCTGCACGGTCGCCAAGTCCGACGGGCCGTCCACCTCCTCGAGCAACGCCGGCACGTCGGCCCGCACGACGAGCTCGACGGCGCACACGACGACCACGACGATGCCGGCCTCGTTCCGGATCGGGCTCGCCACCTACACCTGGTCCGAGCCGGGCGGCACGACGACGAACCCGCAGACCGGCGGGCAGACCCCCGGGCGCACCCTCAAGGTCGACGTCTGGTATCCGGAGCTCGCCGGCGGGAAGGGGGCCGCCAGGTACGGGCCCTTCCCGGTGATCGTCTTCGCGCACGGCTTCGAAGTGGTCCCTGCCACCTACGCCTCGCTCCTCGACGCCTGGGTCCGGGCGGGTTTCGTCGTGGCGGCGCCCGTCTTCCCCGACGAGAACGAGGCCACCGTCGAGGAGGACGGCGGGTTCACCAACCAGGCGATCGCGGCCAACCTCGAGGCGGACGAGCGCAACGAGCCGGGCGACATCCCCTTCGTGCTGAGGCAGCTGCAGGCCCTCGACGCCGCCGGCTCCGGCTCGAGGCTCTCGCGCCTCCTCAACCTCTCGAAGGTCGCGCTCACCGGCCAGTCCGACGGCGCCAACGTCATGGCCGCCCTCGAGTTCGACAAGGCGTTCGCCGCCAAGCTCGCCGCCATGCCGGTCGCCGCCAGGGCCGTGGCCGTTCTCTCCGGGCAGCCGCTCACGACGACCGACTCCTACGGCGCGAGGTCGTCCTCTCCTCCCGTGCTGTTCGTGCAGAGCAACGCCGACACCTGCAACCCGCCCGGGACGGCGACGACCCTCTACTCCGAGATCGCCGCCGACCCGACGAAGTGGTTCGTGGAGCTGCTCGGCGCGGAGCACCTGCCGCCCTACCGGGGCGCCCTCCCGTGGGCGCCCGTCGTCGTGAAGGCGACCACGACCTTCTTCGAGCTCGAGCTCGGCTGGCGCTCGGCGCACCTCGGCCCGGCCTCGGTGACGTCGGCCGGCACGCTCGCCAACGTGGCGCGGGTCTACACGACGACCGTGCCCTCGATCCCGAACCCGGGCTCGATCTACTGCGCACCGCCGCCGCCGATCCCGTGAGCGTCAACCTCGACCACGCCGCCACGACGCCGCTTCGGCCGGAGGCGCTCGAGGCGATGCTGCCCTTCCTCCGCGACGGCGTGGGCAACCCGTCAGGCAGCCACTCGCTCGCCCGTGCCGCCACCCGCGCCCTCGACGAGGCCCGTGAGTCCCTCGGCGAAACCCTCGGCGTCTCGCCGCCGGACATCGTGATCACCTCCGGCGGCACCGAGGCCGACAACCTCGCCCTCGCAGGCGCCCGCCTCGGCCTCGTGGAAGAGGGCGTCGCCGAGCCCGTGGTCGTGGCGAGCGCCGTGGAGCACCCCGCCGTCCGCGAGACCGTCCGCGCCCTCGGCGGCTCCCTCTGCCCGGTCGACCGCGACGGCGTCGTCGACCTCGATGCCCTCGGCTCGATGGTGAAGGAGGCCGGCTCCCGCCTCGCCGCCGTCTCGCTCATGCTCGTCAACAACGAGACGGGCGTGATCCAACCGGTCGCCGAGGCCGCCTCCGTCGTGAGGGGCCTCGAGGGGAGCGCCCTCGTGCACTGCGACGCCGTGCAGGGTTTCGTGTGGTGCGACATCGGGCAGGAGGCCGCCGGCGCAGACCTGCTCTCGCTCTCGGCCCACAAGTTCGGCGGCCCGCAGGGCGTCGGCGCCCTCGTGGCCGGCGAAGCGGCGAGGCGCCGTCTCCGCCCGATCCTGCACGGTGGCCCGCAGGAGCGCGAGCTCCGCGCCGGGACCCAGAACGTCGCCGGTGCCGTCGGCATGGCGGTGGCGGCCCGGCTCACGGCGGCGGAGCGGGAGGAGGCCCGCAGGCGGGTCGACGAGCTCGGCGACCGGCTCCTCGCGGGCCTCGTCCGCCTCGGCGGGGTCGAGCCGGCCGTGGCCCGCGAGCGCCGGGTCGGCGCCATCTGCAACGTGCGCTTCCACGGAGTCGTCGCCGAGGAGATGCTGATCGCCCTCGACGGCCGCGGGCTGTACGCCTCGGCCGGGTCGTCCTGCGCGAGCGGCGCGCTCGAGCCGAGCCCGGTGCTCGCCGCCATGGGCGTCGAGCCGCCGGCCGCCCGCGAGCACGTCCGCTTCTCGCTCGGGTACGAGACGACCGCGGCCGACGTCGACCTCGCTCTCGCCATCGTGGCGGAGGCCCTCGCCGCCCTGCGAGGGCTGTGACACCCTTTTGACAAGATGGGCCCCATGAGGGTGCTCGTCGCCATGTCCGGGGGAGTCGACTCCTCGGTGGCGGCCGCCCTCCTGCGCGACGCAGGCCACGACGTCGTCGGCGCCACCATGAAGCTCTGGGGGGGAGCCTCGGACTCGGGCTGTTGCTCGGTCTCGGACGTGGAGGACGCCCGGCGGGCGGCCGGCCGGCTCGGGATCGACCACCACGTCTTCAACTTCACCGAAGAGTTCGACGAGCATGTGGTCGAGCCGTACGTGGCCGACCACTTCGCCGGGCGCACGCCCAACCCGTGCGTCGAGTGCAACCGGCACCTCAAGTTCGCCGCCTTCCTCGATCGGGCGGTGAGGCTCGGCTTCGAGGCCGTCGCCACGGGGCATCACGCCCGGGTGGCGCGCGACGGCGCCGGCCGTCCCCGGCTCCTGCGCGGCCTCGACGGCGCGAAGGACCAGTCCTACGTCCTCTCGTGCCTCACGGCCGCCCAGCTCGAGCGCGTCCTCCTTCCCGTCGGCGAGCTCGAGAAGACCGAGGTGCGCCGGATCGCCGCCGGCCTCGGCCTCGGGGTGGCGGGGAAGCCCGACAGCCAGGAGGTCTGTTTCGTCGCCGGGCCGAAAGGGGCCGCCTCCCGCGGGCGCTTCCTCGAGGGCCGCGGCGCCCTTCGCCCGGGTCGCGTGGTCGAGGCCGCCACCGGACGGGTGGTCGGCGCGGTGCCGGCCGTCGAGCTCGTGACCGTCGGCCAGCGGCGGGGGCTCGGCGTCGCGGCGGGAGCCCGCCGCTTCGCGCTCGAGGTCGACGTCGAGTCGGGCGTCGTGCTCGTCGGGACCGAGGACGACCTCGCCGCCCTCGAGGTGCGCCTCTCGCGGCGCACGTGGGTCTCGGCGCCGCTCCCGGAGGGGAGCCGGGTGCTCGCACAGGCGAGCGCCCATGGGCGCCCGTTCGAGGCGGTGTGCGAGGCCTCCGGCCTGCGCTTCGCCGAGCCGCGGCGGCGGATCGCCCCGGGTCAGGTCGTGGCCCTCTACGTCGGCGACCAGGTCGTCGGATCGGGAGTGGCCGAGCGGGCGGCGGCGTGACCGCCCGGGCCGTCCCGGCCGACCTCGCGGGGCGGGCGGCGGCGCTTCGCGAGGAGATCTCGTACCACAACGACCGCTACTACAACGCCAACGAGCCGGACATCCCCGACGCCGACTACGACGCCCTCGTCGACGAGCTGAGGGCGATCGAGGCGGCCCACCCCGAGCTGGCCGTCGCCGAGTCGCCCACCCAGCAGGTGGGCGCGCCCATCTCGCCGCTCTTCGCCCCGGCGCCTCACCTCGTGCCGATGATGAGCCTCGACAAGGTGGTGAGCGTCGAGGAGCTGCACGCCTGGGGGCGCCGGCTCGAGCGCCTGCTCGAGCTCCCCGCCGAGGAGACGGCGCACCTGCGCTTCGTGTGCGAGCCGAAGATCGACGGGCTCTCGATCTCCATCACCTACGAGCGGGGCGTCCTCACGCGGGCCGCCACGAGGGGGGACGGCCGAGTGGGGGAGGACGTCACGGCGAACGTGCGGACGATCCGCCAGGTGCCGCACGAGATCGTCCTCCCGGCGGGCGAGGTCCCGCCCGAGCTCGAGGTGCGCGGCGAGGTGTACTTCCCGATCTCGGCCTTCGAGGAGCTGAACGCCCGCCAGGAGGAGGCGGGGCTGCGGCTCTTCGCCAACCCGCGCAACGCCGCAGCCGGCTCGCTGCGCCAGCGCGACCCGTCCGTCACCGCCGGGCGGGCCCTCGGGCTGTGGGCCTACCAGGTGGTCTCGGCAGCGGTCGCAGGCGACGGCCGGACGTCGGCCGAGGGCGACGCGGCGGCCGAGCTGACGAACCAGAGCGGCTCGCTCGAGCTCCTCCGGCGTGCCGGCTTCCCGGTGAACGGCGAGACGAAGGTCGTCGAAGGGCTCGACGCCGTCTACGCCTACTGCGCCGACCTGCAGGAGCGGCGCCACTCCCTCGGCTACGAGATCGACGGCGCCGTCGTCAAGATCGACGACCTCTCGCTCCACCGCAGACTCGGGGCGACCTCGCACGCCCCTCGCTGGGCGGTCGCCTACAAGTTCCCGCCCGAGGAGCGCACGACCCTGCTCGAGGACATCCTCGTCTCGATCGGCCGGACCGGGAGGGCGACGCCCTTCGCCAGGCTGCAGCCGGTCCGCGTCGGCGGCTCCACCGTGGGCCTGGCGAGCCTGCACAACGAGGACCAGGTGGCGCTGAAGGACGTCCGTCCCGGCGACACCGTGGTCGTGCGCAAGGCGGGCGACGTCATCCCCGAGGTGGTCGGCCCGGTGCTCTCGGCCCGCCCCGAGGGCCTGCCCGCCTGGCGGTTCCCGTCCCGCTGCCCGAGCTGCGGCGGCGAGCTCGTCCGCCTCGAGGGCGAGGCGGACACCTACTGCGTGAACTTCGACTGCCCCGGCCAGCGCGTCCAGCGGGTCGCCCACTTCGCCTCCCGGGGCGCCATGGACATCGAGGGGCTCGGCGAGCAGCGCGTGGCCCAGCTCATCGAGGTCGGCGTCATCTCCGACGCGGCCGACCTCTACCGGATCGGGGTGGAGGACCTGCTCGGCCTCGAGGGCTTCGCCGAGATCTCGGCCCGCAACCTCGTGGCGGCGATCGACGTCTCGCGGGGGCGCCCGCTCGCCAGCCTGCTCGTCGCCCTCGGCATCCGCCACGTCGGCGGGACGGTCGCCGTGGCGCTGGCGGCGGCCTTCGGCGACCTCGACGCCATCATGGCGGCGAGCGAGGAGGAGATCGCCGCCACAGAGGGGATCGGGCCGATCATCGCGGCGAGCGTCGCCCGCTTCTTCGCCCTCGAGTCGAACCGCGCCTTCGTCGAGCGGCTGCGGGAGGGGGGCGTCTCGTTCGGCACCCAGATCGTGTCGGACCTGCCCCAGGTGCTCGCCGGGAAGTCGGTCGTCGTGACCGGGACGCTCGAGCGCTGGTCGCGCGAGGCGGCCGAGGAGGCGGTGCTGAAAAGGGGCGGCAAGTCGCCGGGCTCGGTCTCGGCCAAGACGACGGCGCTCGTCGTCGGCGCCTCGCCGGGCGCCTCCAAGCTCGGCAAGGCCGAGCAGCTCGGCGTCCCACTGCTCGACGAGGAGGGTTTCGAGAAGCTCCTCGAGACCGGCGAGCTGCCCGGGTGAGCGCGGCCCTGCCGCCCGTGCCGGTCGGCAGGGCCCGGCGGCCGAGCCGGGCGGTCGTCGTCTCGGTCCTGCTCGTCTGTGCCGCCGTGGCGTGCGGCGCCTGGGCGGTCGTCGTGGCCTCGTCCCGTCCCGTCCCCCAGCTGCGGACGACGGGGCCGGGCGGGTCGTCCGGCCGCGGCTCGGGGACGGGGGGCGGAACGGCGGGCGCCTCGGGGGGCGCCGCGGGCGCCGCGGTGCCGGCGGTCGATCTCGTGTCGGATCCGGTGTTCGTGACGATGCGGACGGGTTTCGCCCTCGAGACCACCGACCGCAACAGCCTGACGGTCGAGCGCCTCGCCCGCAGCGACGACGCGGGGCGTTCGTGGTACGTCACCGGCGCCCCCTTCCCTGTGGCAGGCGACTTCACGACGCTGCAGTTCATCTCCGCCGAGGACGGCTACGTCTTCGGCCCGGCGGGGCTGCTCGTCACCTCGGACGGGGGTTCGCGCTGGAGCCAGATCGTCACCCTTGGTGGGACGCTCCAGCGGGCGATCCCCATCCACCGCAACGTCTGGGCGACGTTCACCAAGTGCGCCGGGGCGCCCGGGGTCGCCGAGCCCTGTCCGGTCGGCGTGGCGATCTCCCTCGACGGCGGGCTGCACTGGCGCGACGTGACGGACCCGCCGATCACCGAGGCGCCGAGCCCAGAAGGGGGCGACATCCTCGCCCGCTACAGCCTCGACACTGCCTACGTCGTCTCCTACGGGTCGTCGGGCGGGGGCCTGGCGGTCACCGAGGACGAGGGGCTCACCTGGCAGCGCCTCGCCGACCCGTGCTCGGGAGCCTGGGCGCAGGTGGACCTCGCCGCCACCCCCTTCGGCCAGCTGTGGCTCGTCTGCGGCGCCGAGGTCACCCCCGGCTCGAAGGTGCAGCCGAAGGTCGCCTACCGGTCCTTCGACGGGGGGAGGACCTGGCGCCTCATGGCCTCGTCCGGCTTCGCCCCCGGGGCGCCGGCGCCGGTCGGCGACCTGCCGCTCTCCGGCGAGGTCTCGCAGCTCGCCACGATCACAGGAGACCGGGCCTGGCTCGGCGTCGGGGGCCTCGGGGTGCTCGTCACCTTCGACTCCGGGCGGACCTGGGAGCTGGCGGACGGCTTCCCGGCGGCGGGCCTGCGGGCCGCCTCGGTCGGCGTCACCTTCAACAACCCCCTCGACGGCTGGGCCATCGGGTTCCGCCAGGGGGTCTGGGAGACCACCGACGCCATCCACTGGAGCCTGCTCGACGGGGGATAGCAACACTTTCCGAGGCCGTCCGGACGCTCCCCGTCCACCTTCGGGCGGTTTCCAGCCAGTAGCCTCGTCGCCAGCCCATGTCGAGCATCACTGAACAGGTCGGGCGCGTCGTCGGTCGGCGGTACCGGCTCCTCGCTCCGGTCGGTTCCGGCGCGTCCTCCCAGGTCTTCGCCGCGATGGACGCCCGGCTCGGCCGTCGCGTCGCCGTGAAGGTGCTGCACCCGATGCTGACGAGCGACGCCGCCTTCCTGCGTCGCTTCCAGGCCGAGGCGCGCCTCGCCGCCTCCCTCGACCACCCGCACATCATGCGGGTCTTCGACTGGGGCGAGGACGACGGCGGCCCCTTCCTCGTCCTCGAGTTCCTGGCGGGCGGCAGCCTGCGCAGGCTGCTCGACGCACAGGGCCGCCTCTCCGAGGAGCAGGTCGCACACATCGGGCTGCAGGCCGCCTCGGGGCTCGCCTACGCCCACCGGCGCGGCATCGTCCACCGGGACATCAAGCCGGGCAACCTGCTCTTCGACGACGAGGGCAACCTGCGGCTCGGCGACTTCGGGGTAGCCCGGGCGCTCGCCGAGGCGGCGCTCACCGAGCCGCTCGGGGCCATCTTCGGCACCGCCCGCTACGCCTCGCCCGAGCAGGCCGAGGGGCGGCCCCTCGACGACCGCACCGACGTCTACTCGCTCGCACTCGTGATGTACGAGGCCCTCACGGGCTCGGTGCCCTTCACGAGGGACACCGTGTCCGCCACCCTCATGGCCCGCGTCGGGGCCACGCTTCCTCCCGTCCGCGAGCTCGGCGCCCTCGGGCCGATCATCGCCCAGGCGGCCATCTCCGAGCCGCTCGCCCGTCTCGACGCCCGCGCCATGGCCCTCGACCTCGAGCTCCTCTGCCGAGAGCTGCCGGCCCCGGCGGCGCTCCCCCTCGAGCACGTCGTCCTCGAGGGCGGCGCCGGGCGCCTGCTCGACCGGGACCCGACCGACGTCGACGCCGTGCGGCCCTCGTCGGCGGCACCCGCCGCCGTGGACGCCTTGGAGCGCAACGGGTCGAACGCTCCGCCGGCGCACGCCGCGCCCGGCTGGGCGGACCGGGACGCCGCCGGTGCGGCCGCAGCCGCTGAGGTGGCCGCTCTTGTGGCCGACCCGGCTGCGGGCATCGCGCGCCCTCAGCCGGCGCCGGCGCCGGCGCCGGCCGCGCCGGGGACCTTTCCGCCCCCCGGGCGGCTCGACGACGCGAGCCCTGCGACCGATCTCACGCTGGCGCCCCGCACCGAGACGGCCGTCCCCGTCGCCCCGGCGCCGCCGGCCAGCCACAAGCGGACGCGCCGCCGGCTGTGGCCGAGGGTGCTCCTGGCGCTCGTCGTGCTGGCGGTGGCGGCGGGAGGGACGGCGGCGGCCGTGATCCGGCTCGGCGTGTTCGGCCACGACGTGCCGAGGCTCGTCGGCCTCCCCGAGGCGACGGCCGCCCATGACGCCCATCTCGCCGGCCTCAAGTTGCGGGTGACGGCGGAGCGCTACGACCTGAGCGTCCCGAAGGGCGACGTCATCACGCAGTCGATCCGCGCCGGCAAGGCGGAGAAGACGGGCACCGTGGTCGGCGTCGTCGTCTCGAAGGGCCCGGCTCCCGTGCCCGTCCCGAGCCTCAAGGGCGACAGCATCGCGGCGGCGCGCGCCGCGCTCCTCCAGGGGCACCTGCACATGAAGCTCGCGGCGGCCGTCTACAGCGAGACCGTCCCGTCAGGTGTCGTGATCAGCTGGACGCCGAGCTCCGGGCTCCAGGCGCGCAACAGCGTCGTCACCGTGACCGTCTCGAAGGGCCCGCACCCCCGCGTGATCCCGAGCGTCGGGCACGGCAGCTACGCCACCGCGGCTGCGGCGCTCGAGGCCTTGCGCCTCGTGCCGAAACAGGTCAGCCAGCATTCGACCCAGTGGCCTGCGGGCGACGTCATCGAGACGCTCCCGCCCGAGGGCACCACCGTGCCGCGCGGCGACGTCGTCGAGGTGGTCGTCTCGCTCGGGCCGCCCCTCGTCAAGGTGCCGGCGATCGAGCCGGGTGAGTCGGTCACGACAGCGGTCGCCGCCCTGAAGCACGCCGGGCTCGTGCCCCAGGTCTACGGGCCGGGCAGCATCGTCTTCGCCGTGAGCCAGCAGCCCGGGAGCTCCGTCCCGGCCGGCTCGACGGTGTACGTCTTCACCGTCTGAGCCGCCCGCCCTCCGCCACGACTCGGGGCGCGCCGCGCCCGGCCGGTGGCGCGGGAGCGGGAGAGACGGCCGAAGCCGTTTGACCTGGGCGGGTTTCGTGAGCCAACGTGGCGCCCGCTGTTGCGAGCGGGCCCGCGCCCGCCTGAGGCTTCCCCGAGCGTCGAGTGAAGGAGATCTCGCATGGGTGCGCTGGACGGAAAGGTGGCCATCATCACGGGGGCCGGCCGTGGGATCGGCCGGGAGCACGCCCTCCTGTTCGCGGCCGAGGGTGCCAAGGTCGTCGTGAACGACCTCGGCGGTGCGGTCGACGGGTCCGGCGACGACCGATCTCCGGCCGAGCAGGTCGTCGACGAGATCAAGGAGATGGGCGGCGAGGCGCTCGCCAACGCCGACAACGTTGCGGACTGGGAGGGCGGCCAGCGGCTCGTGAACGCCGCCGTCGAGGCGTTCGGCGACCTCCACGTCCTCGTCAACAACGCCGGCATCCTGCGGGACCGGGTGCTCGTCAACATGACCGAGGAGGAGTGGGACGCCGTCATCCACGTCCACCTGAAGGGGCACTTCGTGCCGACCCGCTGGGCGGCCGCCTACTGGCGGGAGCAGTCGAAGGCCGGCAAGGAGGTGCACGCCTCGGTCGTCAACACCTCGTCCACCTCGGGGCTGCTCGGCAACCCGGGGCAGTCGAACTACGGGGCCGCCAAGGCGGGCATCGCCGCCTTCTCGATCATCGCCGCCCAGGAGCTCTCCCGCTACGGCGTGCGGGTCAACGCCATCGCCCCGGCGGCCCGCACACGGATGACGGAGTCGACACCCGGGCTGTCGGAGATCGTGCAGGCGCCGTCGGAGGCGGGAGCCTTCGACACCTGGGACCCGGCCAACATCAGCCCGCTCGTCGCCTACCTCGCCTCCGACGCCTGCCCGTTCACCGGCAAAGTGTTCTTCGTGCAGGGCGGCAAGGTGCAGTACTTCCAGCCCTGGACGCTCACCACCGAGATCGACAAGGGCGACCGTTGGGAGGTCGGCGAGCTGATCGAGCAGGTGCCCGGCATCGTGCCGTCCGGCGAAGGGCGTCGCGGCTGAGGCCGGCCGAGAGGCTGGCGAGAGGCGGCCGGGCTCCCACGGCGTCGTCCCTCGGGCGGGGCGGTCGCAGTTAGGTCGCGATCACTCGCGCTCTTTCGCGACTGATCGCGACCTCAGGGGGCGACCGGCACCGGCGCCGGGGGAGGCACGGGCACCGGCGCCGGGCGGCGGCGAGCCGCAGGCCTACCGGTTCACGATCCGCTTGTAGGGCCTGCACGGCTCGTTGCGCAGGCTCGGGCACGCCGGCAGCCCGGTCGGGACCGACACGCCGGGCACGACCGGCAGGACGAGGCTCGAGGGCATCGTCCTCGAGAAGGCGATCGAGACCTTCGCCGTGCCGGCGGGCACGGTCTCACCGAACGACCACACCGGCTGGGCGCCGTTCGGGGCGGAGATGGTCACCCTGATGCGCGAGCCGGCGCGGTACACGTGGCCCTCGTAGTAGAGCGGGATGACGACCTTCGTGAACTTGCCGGTCGGCATCGGGCGCGAGGCCGCCAGGGTGAAGCTCGGGATCGGGTCGAGCAGGGTGCTCTTCTGCTTCAGGAGGTTGTCCGTCCCGCTCGACAGCGCCCGTTCGCTTGCCCGGATCCAGCCGTCCTGCACGAAGGTCTCCTTCCCGTCGGGACGGACCTCGCTCACGGTGGCCTGGAGGTCGACGTCCGGCGTCGACGACTTCACCCAGAGCACGACCGCCCCGGCGCCGATCACCGTCGTGGTCTTCTTGAGCGGGGCCGAGACGTAGGACACCGCCGTGCCCGACGGGTTCTGCTGCCACTTCCACTGCCACTGGGAGGCGTTCCCCCAGAGGCCCCCAGTCCCGGTGTTCTTGCCGAAGTCGGTGAGCGGCAGTGCGGAGGCGTCCGAGGTGTACCAGTTCACGCCCCGTTTCGCCTGCGGGTGGGTGGCGAGGCCGCCACCCGGCGTCAGGTACCACGTCCGGGCGACGGTGCCCGGGACCGGCAGGCTCGAGAACTGGGCGACGAATCCCGGGTAGGGGTCGCCGGCCTGTGAGGTCCCGGTCGGCGAGGAGCCGGCGCCGTTGTCGAACAGGACGGTGACCTCCGGGATCTTCTCGAATGCGGCGAGGGCGCCGGCGTAGGTCGGGATCGACTGGATCGGGTCCGTGGGGAGCGTGATCGGGTCGCTCGAGGGAGTGCCGAGCGCCGTCTGGTAGACGACCGGCGCCGCCGCGTCGGTGACGGCGATGTTCTCGGCCGGCGCCTGGTGGGCGACGAACAGCTCGAGGAAGTCGTACCAGCGGTCGTAGGTGTACGGGTCGAGCGAGTCGATGTGGGCGCCGTTGGTGAACGTGAACCACTTGTGCTTGGTTCCGGTGAAGTGCTGCACGAGGTCGGGGCAGTGCCCGCCGGTCTGCTCGTCCTCCCACTGGCAGGCCATGAAGACCGGGACGTGGATCTTGTGGACGAACGTGATCGGGTCGAGGGCGTCGGCCACCTTCGGGTCGTAGTGGGCGTTGGCCCGGATCTTCGCCATCAGGTTCGCGGCCTCGCCGTGCAGCGCCTGGTTCGCCTTGCAGGTGGCGTCGCCGCTCTGGATCTGCTTCCACGCCCAGGGCTGCCCGCTGTGCGGTCCGGCCGGCTTGGCCTCCTCCTGGCGCTGCTTCGCCCAGGCGACGGCGAACCCGGTGTTGAGGATGCCGCCCGGATACAGCGTCGTCGCCGTGGCGTCGATGGTCGACAGGGGTGAGATGGCCTCGAGAGCCGGCGGATCGAGCTGGGCGGCGAAGAGCTGGCTGATGGCGCCGTACGAGATGCCCATCATCCCGACCTTGTGTCCGAGCACCCACGACTGGTGGGCAATCGTCTCGATCACGTCGTAGGCGTCCAGGTTCTGCAGGGGCTCGAAGAAATTGAAGGCGCCCCCCGAGCAGCCGGTCCCGCGCATGTTCACGTCGACGACTGCGAAACCCATCAGGTTGGCGAGCACGGCGATCCCGTTGGTCGGCCCGGCGGGGTTCGCGTAGCCGTAGCCCGAGTACTCGATGAGCGTCGGGTAGGGCGGGGCGTAATCGGGGCCGCTCGGCACGGGCAGGCCGGGGGGCAGGCCCGGCTCGCCGGCCGGGCTCGTCGGGGGGTGGACGTCGATGGCGAGCTTCGTGCCGTCACGCGTCGTGAGGTACGTGTAGCCGTTGTCCGGGATCACCTGCTTGTAGATGCCGGGGTCCCACGGCTTGGCGGCATCGGTGTGCACCGTGATCGGCCCGGACTCGGTGCCGCCGGCGCGCACCCGGTAGCCCTTGCCCGGCGCGACGGTCGGGAAGAGCAGCCCGCCGAGCGAGTCGGCCGCCTTGCTGGCGACCGTCCGGCCGTCGCGGGCGACGAGCGAGGCCTGCTCGTGGGGGGCGAGGCCGGTGACGTAGACCTGCTCGGCGCTGCCACGCGCCACGAAACGCCGTGCGGCGGCCGCACCGGCCGAGGTCGTGAGCGTGGTGACGGCGAGCAGGGCGCAGAGAAAGAGCGCGACCGCTCGTGCGAGCCGTGCCGTCACCGATGGGCGTCTCATGTGGGTGCCCCTGGACACCGGACCTGCCTTTCCTCGAAGGTTGGAGTCACGTCGCCAGCTCTGGCCTGAGAACGTCGCTCGGGTCGCGAACTTGCGTCGCGGCCACTGACAGATCTCGCGGGGGGTCACGGGAACGCCGCCTACTCGGTGATCTCCCGCATCCGGGCGGCGATCTCGGCGTGCACCGGGTCGATCGTCATGCCCTGGAAGAGCAGGAGCTTCGACATGTCGCCGTCGACCCGGATGCGCCCGGCCATGAACGCCTGCATGCCGGCCTGCGGGTTCTGGTCGATGAGGATGGCCTTGGCGGTGTCGTAGTCGAGCGCGATCGTGAGGTCGGGCTCGTCGACGTGGCCGGTGTCGATCTCGAGCCGTCCCGCCGAGGTGTCGACGTGGGCGTCGACGGTGCCGTCGCCGAAGGGCACGTCGCTCACGACGAGGTTCATTCGCAGCGTGACGCTGGGCGGCGTCTCGCGGTGGGCGTACTCCGCCCGGATGCGGTGGGCGGCCTCCGTCCAGTCCGGGCTCAGGAACTCGTGTCGTGACATCTCGTGCTCGGGGCTCCTCCCTCGTCGTCGGCTCGTCGCCGGCAGGTGGCCGGCTCGTCGCCGCCCGCTCGGGGCTGCTCGGGGCTGCTCGGGGCTGTTCGGGGCTGCTCGGGGGTGGCGGGCGACGGGAGGTTACCGGCTCGCGCCCCGGATACCATGACCGCGTGCCAGCCCCGATCATGCCTGGCGCGGAGCCGTTCTCGGCCTCGAACGGGCCGAACGGCGTCCTCGTTCTCCACGGCTTCACCGGCAACCCCCAGTCCATGCGTGCGCTCGGCGAGGCGTTCGCGGACGCCGGCTTCTCTGTCGAGCTGCCGCTTCTGCCCGGGCACGGGACCTCGGTCGAGGACATGCTGGCCACGCGGTTCGACGACTGGGCACGGGCGGCAGAGGAGGCCTTCGAGTCGCTCGCCGCCCGGAGCGACCGGGTGGTCGTCGCCGGCCTCTCGATGGGCGGCACGCTCGCGCTCCTCCTCATGCTGCGCCATCCCGAGATCTGTGGGGGCGTCGTCGTGAACCCGCTCGTCGAGCCGCCCGCCGACTCGTTCCTCGACATGCTGCGGGGGATGCTCGAGTCGGGCGCGGACCGGATCCCGGCGATCGGGTCGGACATCGCCAAGCCCGGGGCGTTCGAGCACGCCTACGACGCCACCCCGATCGCTCCGCTCCTGTCCCTCTTCGAGGCGACGGTGGACGTCTCGTCCCGCCTCGGGGACCTGACGGCGCCCCTCCTCGTTCTCTCGAGCCGGGTGGACCACGTCGTGCCGACGAGCTCGGGCGACCTCCTCGCCGAGCGGGCGGGCGGCCCGGTCGAGCGGGTCTTCCTCGACCGCAGCTACCACGTGGCGACGCTCGACTTCGACCAGGTGGAGGTCGAGGAGCGGGCCGTCGCCTTCGCCGTCAAGGCCGTCTCGGCCTAGGAGACCGATGGAGGGCATCTCGATCGAGGAGGCGCGCCACGTGGCGCGCCTCGCACGCCTCGAGCTCACAGAGGAGGAGCTGGCCAAGCTGACGGCCGAGCTGTCCGCCCTCCTCGAGCACGTCGACCGCGTGCGCCGGCTCGACACGGCCGACGTCCCTCCGACCGCCCACCCGCTCCCACTCGAGAACGTGCTGCGGCCCGACGAGGTCCGGCCGGGCCTCGACCGAGCCGAGGTGCTGGCGGTGGCGCCGGCGACCGAGGACGACCGGTTCCTCGTGCCCCGCATCCTCGGGGAGGCGCCGTGAGCGGCCGAGCTTCGAGCCGCAGCGGCGGCCGAGCAGCGGGGGCGCCGTGAGCCTGCTCGACGAAGGGGCGGCCCGGATCGCCGGCGCCGTCCGCAGCGGCGAGGCCAAGGCGGCAGAAGTCCTCGAGGAGGCCCTCGCCCGCATCGAGGCGGCCGACGGCGAGCTGCACTGCTTCATGACGGTCATGGGGGAGTCGGCCCGCGCAAAGGCGGCCGAAGTGGACGAGGCCGTCGCGGCCGGGCGCGACCCCGGGCCGCTTGCGGGCGTTCCCGTCGCCCTGAAGGACAACATGTGCACGCGGGGCACCCGAACGACCTGCTCCTCGCGGATCCTCGAGAACTGGGTGCCTCCCTACGACGGGACCGTCGTGCGCCGCCTCGCCGAGGCGGGCGCAGTCGCGGTCGGAAAGACGAACCTCGACGAGTTCGCCATGGGGTCCTCCACGGAGAACTCGGCCTTCGGCCCTACCCGCAACCCGTGGGACACCGGGCGCGTGCCCGGCGGCTCGTCCGGAGGGAGCGCCGCCGCCGTGGCGGCGGGTTTCGTGCCGCTCGGCTTCGGGTCGGACACCGGCGGCTCCATCCGCCAGCCGGCTTCGCTCTGCGGCGTGGTCGGCGTGAAGCCCACCTACGGCCTCGTCTCCCGCTACGGCCTCATCGCCTTTGCCAGCTCGCTCGACCAGATCGGCCCGTTCGCGACGACCGTCGAGGACGCCGCCCTCGCCCTCGAGGTGATCGCCGGGCACGACCCGTGCGACTCGACCTCGCTCGACCGGGGGGCGCCCTCGCTCCTCGAGGGGCTCGGCGGCGGGGTGGAGGGGCTGCGCGTGGGGCTGATCGAGGACTTCCTCGACGACGTGGCGCCTGCGTGCTCGAGCGCCTCGGCCGCTGCCGCCGGGGTGCTCGAGGCGGCCGGGGCGCACTGCGAGAGCGTCTCGATCCCCGAGATGCTGCTCGGCCTCCCCGCCTACTACATCATCGCCCCGGCCGAGGCGTCGTCCAACCTCGCCCGCTACGACGGGGTCCGTTACGGGCTGCGGGTCGACGGGCCCGACGTCGAGACGATGAACGCCCGCACGAGGGGGGCGGGTTTCGGGCCCGAGGTGCGGCGCCGGATCATGATCGGGACCTACGCGCTCTCCGCCGGCTACTACGACGCCTACTACGGTCAGGCCCAGAAGGCGCGCACGCTCGTCATCCGTGCCTTCGAGAGGGCGTACGAGCGCTTCGACGTGCTGATCGCCCCGACGACTCCTTCGACCGCCTTCGCCTTTGGGGCCAAGACGGAGAACCCCATCGACATGTACCTCTCCGACCTCTGCACGATCCCTTCGAACCTCGCCGGGCACCCCGGCGTGAGCGTGCCCTTCGCCCTCGACGACGACGGCCTCCCCGTCGGGGTGCAGGTGCTCGCGCCGGCCCTCGGTGAGGCCGTGATGCTGCGGGTGGCGGCCGCCATCGAGCACGGAGCGCCGGCCTCGGCGCGCGGGCCGGTCCGGCCCGCCTCCGCACAGGCGGCGGGAGGCTCCGGTGGCTGAGTACGAGACCGTCGTCGGCCTCGAGGTGCACTGCGAGCTCTCGACGGCGACCAAGCTCTTCTGCGGCTGCGCCAACTCCTTCGGCGCCGAGCCGAACACCAACATCTGCCCGGTCTGCCTCGGCCTGCCCGGGTCGCTGCCGGTCCTCAACGAGAAGGCCGTCGAGCTGGCCGTGCGGATCGGCGAGGCACTGCACTGCGAGGTCAGGCGCTCGGTCTTCCACCGGAAGAACTACTTCTATCCGGACATGCCGAAGGACTACCAGATCAGCCAGTACGACGAACCGATCAACGTCGACGGCTTCCTCGAGCTGCCCGACAGCTCGCGGGTCGGCATCGTGCGGGCCCACATCGAGGAGGACACCGGCAAGACGACCCACGTCGGCGGCGGGGGGCGCATCCACGAAGCCGGCTACTCGCTCGTCGACTACAACCGGGCCGGCGTCCCGCTCGTCGAGATCGTCTCCGCCCCCGACATCCGCTCGGCCGAGCAGGCCCGCGCCTACGTCGCCGAGCTGCGGGCGATCCTCGTGGCGACGGGCGTCTCGGACGGGCGCATGGAGGAGGGCTCGCTGCGGGTGGACGCCAACGTCTCGGTCCGTCCGGCCGGCTCGGGCGAGTACGGCACCCGCTGCGAGGTGAAGAACCTCAACTCGCTGCGCTCGCTCGGGCGGGCGATCGAGTTCGAGACCGAGCGCCAGGCCGCCCTCCTCGAGTCGGGTGGCAAGGTCGTGCAGGAGACCCGCCACTGGGACGAGAGCTCGTCGGTGACCCACTCGCTCCGCTCCAAGGAAGAGGCCTACGACTACCGGTACTTCCCCGAGCCGGATCTCGTGCCGCTCTCGCCGGACGAGGCCCTCCGCTCCCGCGCCTCGGCCGCCATGGGGACCCTGCCCTCGGCGCGCCGGGAGCGGTTGCGGTCGCTCCTCGGAGCCGGGGCGGCCGAGCCCGGTGCGATGGCCGACCAGGTGGAAACCGTGATCGAGCTTGCACTCGACGACGTGGTCGTGGCGTCGGTGGAGGCCGGCGCCGATGCCCGCCACGCCCTCAACCGCGCTGCCAACGAGCTCGCCTCGCAGGGAGACCGGGCCCGCTCGGTCTCGCCCGCCTCCTTCGCGGCCCTGCTCGGCCTCGAGTCGGCCGGCACGTTGTCGGCGACCCAGGCCAAGGCGGTGCTCGCGGAGCTCGCCGAGCACGGCGGGGAGCCGGCCGAGATCGCACGGCGCCTCGGCTTCGAGCAGCTCGGTTCCTCGGAGCTCGACTCCGTCCTCGACTCGGTCGTCGAGGCGAACCCCGAGGAGTGGGCCCGCTACGCGGGCGGCGACGAGAAGGTCGCCCAGTTCCTCCTCGGCCAGGTGATGAAGGCGACCCGGGGGCGGGCGAACGGCAAGGTCGTCGCCGAAGCGCTCTCCGCCCGCCGCGGCTCCTAGCTCCCCGGCCGTCGTCCGAGCCATGGCCGCCCCGCCGCTCGTCGTCGGCAGGGTGGCCGAGCTCTGGCGCTATCCCGTCAAGTCGCTCGGGGGCGAGCGGCTCGAGGCGCTCGCCTTGGCGAGACGAGGCGGCGTCGGGGACCGTGCCTGGGCGGTCCGCGGCGCCGACGGCAAGATCGGCAGCGGGAAGACGACCCGGCGCTTGCGGCGGATGCCCGGCCTGCTCTCGGTGACGGCCCACACCGACGAGGCGGGCCAGGTCTGGGTGCGCTTCCCGGCCGGCGACGCCTCGGCCGTGTCGGACCCACGCACGGCCGAGCGGATCGGCGCCGTCGTCGGCGAGCGGGTCTGGCTCGCCGAGGAGGGGGCCACCTCGCACTTCGACGACGCCCCGCTCCACGTCCTCACGTCCGGGTCGCTCGCATGGCTCGCCGCCCGGCGGCCGGGCGACCAGATCGAGACCCGACGGTTCCGGCCGAACGTCGTCGTGGAGACGGCGGCTGGTGTCGGCGCCGAGGCGAGCGGCGCCGAGGCGGGCGCCGCGATCGGCCGCCCCGAGGACGACTGGGTGGGAAGGACCCTCCTCCTCGGCGGCGAGGTCCGGGCGACCGTTCGCAAGGGGACGGAGCGCTGCGTCATGACGACCCTCGCCCAGCCGGGCCTCGGCTTCGCCCCCCGGGTGCTGAAGGAGCTCGAGTCGTCTGCCGACGGGCTGCTCGGCGTCTACGCCGACGTGGTGGCCGAAGGCCTCCTCCGCGTCGGCGACGAGGTCGCTCTCGAGGGCGCGTAACCTCGGGCCGGTGGGCGAGAAACCGTCGAAGGCCGGGACGCAGCCGACCCCGGTGAAGATCCGCAGCCAGGACGTCACCGAGGGCTTCCGGAGGGCGCCGGCGCGTGCCATGCTGCGGGCCGTCGGCCTCACCGACGACGACTTCTCGAAGGTCCAGATCGGCGTCGCCTCGACCTGGAACGAGGTGACGCCCTGCAACATGCCGCTCGCCCGGCTCGCCGGTCACGTGAAGGACGGCGTGCGCGAGGCCGGGGGCTATCCCTTCGAGTTCGTCTCGATCGCCGTCTCCGACGGCATCTCGATGGGCCACGAGGGGATGCGTGCCTCGCTCGTGAGCCGGGAGGTGATCGCCGACTCGGTCGAGGTCGTGATGCACGCCGAGCGTTTCGACGCCTTCGTCGGCCTGGCCGGCTGCGACAAGTCCCTGCCGGGGATGATGATGGCGGCGGGGCGGCTCGACCTCCCGATGGTCTTCCTCTACGCCGGGTCGATCCTGCCCGGCCACCTCGACGGGCGGGCCCTCGACGTCGTCTCGGTCTTCGAGGCCGTCGGCGCCTACGCCGCGGGCGAGTGCTCGGCCGAGGAGCTCGACGCCATCGAGCGCCACGCCTGCCCGTCCGAGGGCGCCTGTGCCGGCATGTTCACGGCGAACACCATGGCGGCCGTGGCGGAGTCGATCGGGCTGGCGCTTCCCGGCTCGTCCTCGCCGCCGGCCGTCGACGTCCGTCGCGACGAGTTCGCCCGGGCGAGCGGCCACGCCATCGTGAGGCTCGTGGCCGAGGACATCCGCGCCAGGCGGATCCTCACCAAGCAGGCCTTCGAGAACGCCATCGCCGTCGTCATGGCCCTCGGCGGCTCGACGAACGCCGTGCTCCACCTCCTCGCCATGGCGAACGAGGCGCGGGTCGAGCTCTCGATCGACGACTTCGCCCGGGTGGGAAAGCGCGTGCCCCACCTCGCGGACATGAAGCCGCACGGCCGCTTCCACATGGTCGACCTCGACGCCGTCGGCGGCGTGCCGACGGTGATGGCGATGCTGCTCGAGGCCGACCTCCTCCACGGCGACTGCCTCACCGTCACCGGCAGGACCGTGGCGGAGAACCTGGCCGAGCTCTCGCCGCCCGCCCCCGACGGCAGCGTGGTGCACCCCCTCTCCGCCCCGATCCACGCCGACGGCGGCATCGCCATCCTGCGGGGCTCGCTCGCCCCCGAGGGGGCCGTCGTCAAGGTGGCCGGCCTCGACGAGGCGAGCTTTCGGGGAAGGGCGAGGGTCTTCGACGGCGAGGACGCCGCCATGGACGCCATCCTCGCCGGCTCGATCGAGCCGCGCACGGTCCTCGTGATCCGTTACGAGGGCCCGAAGGGCGGCCCCGGCATGCGCGAGATGCTGGCCGTCACCGGTGCCATGAAGGGCGCCGGGCGCGGCGCCGACTGCGCCCTTGTGACCGACGGCCGTTTCTCGGGCGGGACGCACGGCTTCTGCGTGGGCCACGTCGCGCCCGAGGCCGCCGTCGGCGGCCCGATCGCCCTCGTGGCCGACGGGGACATGGTGGAGCTCGACTCGGTGGCGGGCCGCATCGAGCTCCTCGTCTCGGACGACGAGCTCCGCCGCCGCCGCGAGGAGTGGAAGCCGCTCGAGCCGCGGTACACCACCGGGGTCCTCGCCAAGTACGCCCGGCTCGTCGGCGGGGCCGAGACGGGCGCCGTCACGTCGCCCTGAGGGGCACTTCGCGACCGGGGAGCTGAGGGCCGGTTTGCGAGCAGGGCTTTCCTTCGTCATACTGGCCGGGATGCGGACGAGCACCCTCGCCCTCGTACTTCTCACCTAGCGCACCGACGCCTTCCCGCGTCCGTGCGCACGACCTCCCGATCCCGGGAGGTCGTTTTGTTTTCCGCCCGCAGTTCGTCGTCCACCCGCAGCCAGCCGAACCGAGACCAAGGACCGCCATGCAACTGACCGGAGCCCAAGCACTCGTGAAGAGCCTCGAGATGCAGGACGTCGAAGTCATCTTCGGCCTGCCCGGCGGGGCGATCCTTCCCGTCTACGACCCGATCATCGACTCGTCGATCCGCCACGTCCTCGTCCGCCACGAGCAGGGGGCGGGTCACATGGCCGAGGGCTACGCCCACGTGACGGGCCGGCCCGGCGTCGCCATGGTCACGAGCGGCCCGGGGGCGACCAACATCGTGACGCCGCTGTGCGACGCCTACATGGACTCGGTCCCGCTCGTCGTCGTGACGGGCCAGGTGCCGAGCACCGCCATCGGCACCGACGCCTTCCAGGAGGCGGACATCACGGGGATCACGATGGGCGTGACCAAGCACAACTGGCTCGTGAAGGAGGCGGCCGACATCCCCCGGGTCATCCGGGAGGCCTTCCACGTGGCGACCACCGGCCGTCCCGGCCCGGTCCTCGTCGACGTCCCGAAGGACATCTCGAACGCCACGATGGAGTGGTACTGGCCGGACGAGATCGACCTTCCCGGCTACAGGCCGGCCACGGTGCCCGATCCCGAGGCGATCGCCGCCGCCGCCGAGCTGCTCCTTTCCGCCAGGCGGCCCGTCCTCTACGTCGGCGGCGGGGTCCTCAAGTCGGGGGGCGCCGCCGCCCTGCGCGAGCTGGCGGAGCTGACCGGCATCCCCGTCGTCACGACCCTGATGGCGAGGGGCGCCTTCCCCGACTCCCACCCGCTCGCCCTCGGGATGCCGGGCATGCACGGCAACTACACCGCCGTGACCTCGATGCAGAAGGCGGACCTGCTCGTCGCCCTCGGGAGCCGCTTCGACGACCGGGTGACGGGGCGGGCCTCGGCCTTCGCGCCGGAGGCCAAGGTGATCCACGTCGACGTCGACAAGGCCGAGATCGGCAAGGTGAGGGTGCCCGAGGTGGGCATCGTGGCCGACTGCCGCCTCGCCATGGAGGCCCTGGTCGAGGCGCTCAGGCCGGCCAGGGCCGCCGGCCGCCTCGAGGCGTCGCGCCTCGGGCCGTGGACGGCGCAGCTCGAGGAGTGGAAACGCCGCTTCCCGCTCGCCTACGACGCCCCGGCGCCGGACCCGGTCCCGCACGGGCCCGCCGCCCACGCCCCCCGCCTCAAGCCGCAGTTCGTGCTCGAGACCCTTCGCGACGCCACCCCGGACGACACGATCCTCGCCTCGGGCGTCGGGCAGCACCAGATGTGGGCGTCGCAGTACTGGCGTTTCGAGCACCCCAACACGTGGGTGAACTCGGGTGGCCTCGGCACGATGGGCTTCGCCGTGCCGGCGGCCATCGGCGCCAAGGTCGGCCGGCCCGACCGGATGGTGTGGGCGGTCGACGGCGACGGCTGCTTCCAGATGACCGCCCAGGAGCTCGTGACGGCGTCGGCCGAGCGGATCCCCGTCAAGATCGCCATCCTCAACAACGCCTACCTCGGCATGGTGCGCCAGTGGCAGCACATGTTCTACGAGGAGCGCTACTCGGAGGTCTACCTCTCGCCGGACCTGCCGGACTACGTCGGGTGGGCCGAGGCGATGGGCTGCGTCGGCCTGCGCGTGGAGCAGCCCGAGGAGGTCCTGCCCGCCATCGAGAAGGCGAACGAGATCGACGACCGCCCGGTCGTGATCGACTTCCGCACCGACTCGATGGAGCAGGTCTTCCCGATGGTGCCGGCCGGCGCCTCGAACGACGACATCGTCGTCCACCCGAGCCAGCGGGGAGAGGCGCGGTGACCGCGGCGACGGCCACCCGCCCGCGCCACCACCTCGTCTCGGTGCTCGTCGAGAACAAGGCCGGCGTGCTCGCCCGCGTGGCGGGCCTCTTCTCACGGCGCGGCTACAACATCTTCTCCCTCGCCGTGGCGCCGACCGACGACGAGCGCTTCTCCCGCATCTCGATCGTGGTGGACGTCGAGTCCGCCCCCCTCGAGCAGATCCTGGCCCAGCTCGACAAGCTCGTGAACGTGGTCGAGATCTCCGAGCTGCACCCCGACGAGGCCCGCGAGGCCGAGCTGCTGCTCGTCACGGTCGGGGCGGACTCCGAGCGCCGGGCCCAGGTCTTCCAGCTGGTCGCGGTGTTCGGCGGCCACATCGTCGACGTCGGCCTCGAGGCGCTCACGGTGATGCTCTCGGGCACGCCGGCCGTCCTCGACGACTTCGAGGAGCTGATGCGCCCCTACGGGATCGTCGAGCTCCAACGAACCGGCCGTGTGGCCCTTCCTAAGCTGGGCTCGAGGAGAGGAGAAGGCTCGTGACCACGCTGTACTACGAGGACGACGCCGACAAGGGGCTCGTCCGTTCGCGCAAGGTGGCCGTCATCGGCTACGGCTCGCAGGGCCACGCCCACGCCCTCAACCTGCGCGACTCGGGCGTCGACGTCCGTGTCGGGCTCCGCGAGGGCTCGGGCTCGCGGGCCAAGGCGGAGGCCGCCGGTCTCCGCGTCGTGTCCGTCGGCGAGGCGGCCTCCGAGGCCGACCTCGTGATGATCCTGCTGCCCGACACCGAGCAGAAGGCCGTCTACGAGGCCGAGATCGCCGAGCACCTCGGCGACGGCGACGCCCTGTTCTTCGCCCACGGCTTCAACATCCGTTTCGGTCTGATCGACCCGCCACCCGGCGTCGACGTGGCGATGGTGGCGCCGAAGAGCCCCGGGCACCTCGTACGGAGGACCTTCGAGGAGGGTGCCGGCGTGCCGTCGCTCATCGCCGTCGAGCGGGACGCCTCCGGCAAGGCCATGCAGCTCGCCCTCTCCTACGCCGACGCCCTCGGGGCGACGCGGGCCGGGGTGCTCGAGACGACCTTCGAGGAGGAGACCGAGACCGACCTGTTCGGCGAGCAGGTCGTCCTCTGCGGCGGCGTCACGGCGCTCGTGATGGCCGGGTTCGAGACACTCGTCGAGGCCGGCTACCAGCCGGAGTCTGCCTACTTCGAGTGCCTGCACGAGCTGAAGCTGATCGTCGACCTCATGTACGAGCAGGGCATCTCCGGGATGCGCTTCTCGGTGTCGGACACCGCCGAGTACGGCGACATGACCCGCGGCCCCCGCCTCATCGACGACCACGTGAGAGCCGAGATGCGGACCATCCTCGAGGAGATCCGCGACGGCCGCTTCGCCGCCGAGTGGGTCGCCGAGAACGAGGCCGGGCGGCCGCGCTTCACCGCACTTCGCCAGGAGGGGCGGTCCCACCCCATCGAGGAGGTCGGCGCTCGCCTGCGGGCGATGATGCCCTTCGTGAGCGCCGGACGCCAGCGCCTCGAGGACGTCTCGGGGGGAGGCGGCCCCGAGAGCTGAGCCGCAGCCGGCCGGCGAGCGCCGGCCGCAGCCGGACGCCGCCTCGAAACCCCGACGTCCCGGTGCATGAACCTCGTGCCCTCTTGGGTACACAGCAACCGAGCAGTGGCTGAGGGCGGGAGCAGGTTGTGTCGAGGTTCTCGAGCGTGGACGTGACACTCACGAAGACGGAGCACATCGTGCGGTTCTACGAGCGCGACGAGGAGCTCGTCGCGCCCGTCGCCGAGTTGCTGGCCGACGCGCTCGCGAAGGGCTGCCCCGTCGTCGCGATCATGGCGGCGGAGCACCGCCGCGCCGTCGAGCAGAGGCTGGCCGAACTGCTCCCTCGCTCCGGCGGCGGGGAGAGCGCGCCGCCCGAGGAGCCCCGGCTCGTCGCCCTCGACGCCGACGACACGCTGGCCGAGATCCTCGTCGACGGCCGTCCGGACGCTGCCCGCTTCGACGAGGTCGTCGGTGCGGCCGTTCGCCTTGCCGCCGGCCGGGGCAGGCCCCTCGTGGCCTACGGGGAGATGGTCGACCGGCTCTGGCAGGCCGGCCAGGTCGTGGCGGCGGTGCGCCTCGAGGAGCTGTGGAACGCCCTGCTCGAGAAGGTGCCCTTCACGCTGCACTGCGCCTACCGCTCCGAGGGTGGTGCCGAGGGCCTCGTCGACGTCTGCGGGCTCCACTCGAGCGTCGCCCCCGGCTCGCCGGGCGAGGTGCCGGCGAGGAGCGCGGCGAGGACGTTCGCGTGCGACGCGCTGGCGGCGCGAGCGGCGCGGGGTTTTGCGAAGGAGACACTGACCGGCCTGCCGCAGGACGTCCGGGAGTCGGTGCTGCTCGTCGTGTCCGAGCTCGCCACCAACGCCGTCGTGCACGCCGGGTCGGAGTTCACGATCTCCTTCGCCTTCCTGCCCCACGTGGTGCGGGTCGCCGTGAGCGACTGCTCCTTTGTGGCGCCGAGCGAGCACGCCGTCGCGAGCGACCACTTCTCGGGCCGGGGGCTGCGCATCGTGTCGGCGCTCTCGTCGCGCTGGGGCTGCCTGCCGGCGAAGGACGGAAAGGTCGTCTGGGCCGAGGTCGCCCGGAGAGGGGCGGACGAAGCCGCCTGACAGCCGGTGGACGGCTCTTACAGGCGTTCCACCACGTAGTCGACGCAGGCGGTGAGGGCCTCGACGTCGGCGGGCTCGACGGCCGGGAACATGGCGATGCGCAGCTGGTTGCGGCCGAGCTTGCGATAGGGGTCGGTGTCGACGATGCCGTTGGCCCTGAGGACGGCCGCGACGGCCGTGGCGTCGACCGATCCCTCGAAGTCGATCGTCGCGACGACGTGGCTCCGCTCGTCCGGCTTGGCCACGAAGGGCTCGGCGAACTGGGAGCGCTCCGCCCAGCCGTAGACGATCTCGGCCGAGGCGTCGGCCCGTCCGCAGGCGAAGTCGAGACCTCCGTTGCCGTTGAACCACTCGAGCTGCTCGGCGAGGAGCACGAGGGTGGCGAGGGCCGGCGTGTTGTAGGTCTGGTCGAGCGGGGCGTTGTCGAGGGCGATCGTGAGGTCGAGGAAGGCGGGGACGTACCGGCCGCCCCCGACGATCCTGCGGGCGCGCTCGGCCGCCGCCGGCGAGAGGCAGGCGCACCACAGGCCGCCGTCGGAGCCGAAGCACTTCTGCGGGGCGAAGTAGTAGGCGTCGAACTCGCCCGGCTCGACCGGCAGCCCGCCGGCGGCCGAGGTGGCGTCGACGAGCACGAGGCCGCCGGCCGGCTGGCCGGTGTCGCCCCGCGGCCGCTCGACCGGCATCTGGACGCCGGTCGAGGTCTCGTTGTGAGTGAGGCAGTAGGCGTCGACGTCCTCGGACACCTCGGGCTCGGGATGCGTGCCCGGCGGCGAGGAGACGACGAGCGGGTCGTCGAGGAACGGCGCCGCCTTCGTGCTGGCGGCGAACTTCGAGGAGAACTCCCCGAAGGCGAGGTGCTCGGAGCGACGCTCGACGAGGCAGAAGGCGGCCACCTCCCAGAAGGCGGTCGTCCCCCCGTTGCCGAGCACGACCTCGTAGTCGCCAGGCAGGCCGAACAGCTCCCGCACGCCGTCGCGCACCCGGCGCACGAGCGCTCTCACGGGGGCCTGGCGGTGGCTCGTCCCGAGCAGGTCCCGGCCGGCGGCGGAGAGGGCGTGGAGCGCTTCGGGGCGGATCTTCGAGGGACCCGAGCCGAAACGGCCGTCTCCCGGCAGCAGCTCGGTGGGGATGGTGAGGTCGGGCATCCTTCGTTCCAGGTCGTGGCGCAAAGCGCCGCCTCACCCCACTATGCCAGCTGGGCCAAGCGCACCACACATTGGGCGACCGGCGGTGGCCCCCCACACAAAAGGCCTGTTCAGAGGCTATGAGCCGGTATGCGACCATGGGTGCATGCACGGTGTCCCATCCGGTGCCCCGGGCCGCCCGGGGCGGATCTCACGACGAATTGCTGCGGTGGAGCCCTCCGCCACTCTGGCGATCGACGCCAAGGCGAAGGCGCTCCGGGCGGGCGGGGTCGACGTCGTCGGCTTCGGCGCCGGCGAGCCGGACTTCGCCACGCCCGAGGCGATCGTCGAGGCGGCCGTCGCCGCCTGCCGCGACCCCCGCAACCACCGGTACACGCCGACGGCGGGCCTCCCGGAGCTGCGGGAGGCGATCGCCGCCAAGACGAGGAGGGACTCGGGCCTCGAGGTGACCGCCTCCCAGGTCCTCGTGACGAACGGCGGCAAACAGGCCGTCGCCAACACCTTCGCCACCCTCCTCGACGACGGTGACGAGGTCCTCGTCCCGGCGCCCTACTGGACGACGTATCCCGAGGCGATCCGGCTGGCGGGAGGCGTGCCCGTCGTGGTCCCGACCGACGAGTCGACCTGCTTCCAGGTGTCGGCCGCCCAGCTCGAGGAGGTCGCCACCGAGCGGACGAAGGCGCTCCTGTTCGTCTCGCCCTCCAACCCGACAGGCGCCGTCTACCCGCGACGGGCGATCGAGATCCTCGGCCACCTCGCGGCCGAGCGGGGATGGTGGGTCGTCGCCGACGAGATCTACGAGCACCTCGTCTACGGCGAGGGCGAGCAGTGCTCGATGCCCGTCGTCGTGCCGGAGCTCGCGGAGCGCGCCGTCGTCGTGAACGGGGTCGCCAAGACCTATGCCATGACGGGATGGCGGGTCGGCTGGATGATCGGGCCGCCCGACGTCGTCGAAGCCGCCACCAACCTCCAGTCGCACACGACCTCGAACGTGAACAACGTCGCCCAGCGAGCCGCCCTGGCGGCGGTCTCCGGCGACCTCTCGGCGGTGGCGGAGATGCGCGCCGTGTTCGACCGGCGCCGCCGGACCATCTGCTCGATGCTCTCCTCGATCCCCGGTGTGAGCTGCTTCGAGCCCGAGGGCGCCTTCTACGCCTTCCCGAACCTCACCGGCCTGCTCGGCCGCAGCTACGAGGGCCGCCGCCCCCGCACCACGCTCGAGCTGGCCGAGGTCGTGCTCGACCTCGTCAACGTCGCCTTCGTGCCGGGCGAGGCGTTCGGGGCGCCGGGCTACGCCCGTTTCTCCTACGCCCTGTCCGACGAGGACCTCGAGAAGGGCATCGAGCGCATCGCGAAGCTCGTCGCCGGGAGCGCCGACTGATGGCCCGCATCCTCGTCACCGAGCGCCTCGCCCCGGCCGGCCTCGAGCAGATGGCCGCCGCCGGGCACGAGGTCGTCGAGCGGCTCGACCTCTCGCCCGAGCAGCTGGTCGAGGAGATCGGGGACTACGAGGCGCTCGTCATCCGCTCCGCCACCAAGGTCACCGAGGACGTGCTGCGGGCGGGCCGCCGCCTCGTCGTGGTGGGCCGGGCCGGCATCGGGCTCGACAACGTCGACGTGAAGGCGGCCACGGCGCTCGGCGTGATGGTGGTGAACGCCCCCGAGTCGAACATCCTCTCTGCCGCCGAGCACGCCTTCGCCCTCCTGCTCGCCCAGGCGCGCAACATCCCCCAGGCGCACGCCGCCCTCGTCGAGGGCCGCTGGGAGCGCTCGAAGTGGGAGGGGGTCGAGCTTCACCAAAAGACGCTCGGCATCGTCGGGCTCGGGCGCATCGGGGGCCTCGTCGCCCAGCGCGCCCACGCCTTCGGGATGCACGTCGTCGCCTACGACCCCTACGTGGCGCCGGAGCGCGCCCGGCAGATGGGCATCGACCTGCTCCCGCTCGAGGAGCTGGCCGCCTCGTCGGACTTCATCACCATCCACCTCCCGAAGACGCCCGAGACGGCCGGGCTGTTCAACAAGGAGCTGCTCGCCAAGGTGAAGCCGGGGGTGCGGATCGTGAACGCCGCCCGGGGCGGCATCGTCGACGAGGAGGCGCTCGCCGACGCCGTCTCGTCGGGCCGCGTGGCCGGCGCAGCCCTCGACGTCTTCGCCACGGAGCCGACGACGTCCTCGCCGCTCTTCGGCCTTCCCGGCGTGGTCGTGACGCCGCACCTCGGGGCGAGCACCCAGGAGGCCCAGGACAAGGCCGGCGTGCAGATCGCCGAGCAGGTGAACCTCGCCCTGGCGGGCGACTTCGTGCCCTACGCCGTGAACGTGGCGGCCGGGTCGGCCTCGGCCGCCATCCGTCCGTACCTGGCGCTCGCCGAGAACCTGGGACGTTTCGTCGCCTCTCTCTGCGAGGGGCTGCCGGGAGGCCTCGAGGTCAGCTACGAGGGGGCGCTCGCCGGCGAGGACACCCGCATCCTCACCCTGGCGGTGCTGAAGGGCGTGTTCGCCACGGCGAGCGAGGAGCCTGTCTCCTACGTGAACGCCCCCGGGCTCGCCGACGAGCGCGGGCTCGAGGTCCGCGAGTCCTCGACGGCGACGACGCGGGAGTACCTGAGCCTCATCACGGTGAGAAGCGGGGACCATGCCGTCGCCGCCACCCTGGCCGGGCCGAACACCGGCCAGCGCATCGTGATGGTCGACGGCCACGAGGTGGAGCTGCCGCTTGCCCCCAACATGCTCGTGGTGCGCAACGACGACCGGCCCGGCATGATCGGCGCCGTCGGCCTCAGCGTCGGCAACGCCGGTGTGAGCATCCAGTCGATGGCCGTCGGCCAAACCCACGGAGACGTGGCGACCGCCCTCATGCTGCTCTCGACCGACGTGCCGGTCCCCGCCGACGTCGTCGAGGCGCTCCGCCACGAGCCCGGCATCCTCGGCGTGCACCAGGTCGCCGGGCCCTGGACGCTCGGCGCGCTCTAGGGCTCTGAGGCGGTCCCGGCCGGTGCCCGCCGGGGCCGGCGCCGGTCAGCGCCGGACGGAGCAGGTCAGCGCCGGACGAAGCCGAGCAGGGTCGGGCCCGTGCCGCCTGAGCTCACCTTGGCGCGCACGCCCGTGATGGAGGTCGTCCCCGAGTAGGCGCCGCACAGCTGGTAGCTCCCCGAAGGGCTCACGAAGGCGGCGATCTCGACCGCGCCGGACTCGGTCACGCGGCTGTAGTGCCCGACCGGCAGCAGGGCCGAGCTCGGGATCGTCGAGTCGTGGCGCCAGTAGATCGAGGTCCCCGACCCGGCCACGATCGTGTCGGCGAAGCGCAGCGTGAAGAGCTCCAGTGCACGCCCGCCCTCCAGCGGGTAGGTGAGCGCCGCCCCGGAGGGCGAGAACAGCTCCCTCGCGTCGAAACCCGCCTGCAGGGCGCCCTGGACGGCCGCCCGGGGATCGGGCACCGCCCAGCACGAGCCCGAGAAGTCGCTCCGGCGGAACGGCCCGAGCGCCCCGCTCGCCTCGTAGCGGACGAGCGCCCTCGCCACCCGTCCTGGCACCCCGCCGGCCGTCGAGGCGAGGGAGGAGGGCACGGGCGAGGCGACGTGGCCGGCCGTCGTGGCGAAGCGGGCGAAGGCGCCGGTGCTCGCCGACGGCTCGAGGACGATCTGCCAGCGGCCCCCCGCCGAACGCTGGAAGACGAGGAGCGTGTCGTTGCTCGGGCACGAGCCGAGCTGGCTCTTCGGCAGCTTCTTCAGGAGCACGGTCTTTCCGACCACGACGAAGCGCTCCGGGCTCGTGGCGCTGCCGGGCGCGAGCACCGTCTCGAGCGGCACGACGCTGAAGGGGACGTTGTTCGAGGCGTGGGCGAGGCGGGACGCCTGGTACTGGGCGGCGTCGATCGTGTAGGCCGAGCCGGCCTCGTAGCTGCCGAGGAGCCGCGTGTCGAGATGGGCGTTGGCCCGGTTGTTGGTCGCCATCACGGAACGGACGATGGCATCGGCCTCTGCGACGGTGAGCGTCCCGCCGCGGCCCGGCGACGTGGTGGAGGACCCTCCCGAGGCGGGGGAGGCCGCGCTGGTGCAGCCCGCCAGCAGGCCGGCCGCGAGGGCGAGCAGCCCGGCGGCCCCGGTGGCGCGGGCCCACGAGCGCCGGGCGCCTCCCGCCGAGATCATGGTTCTCGATGCTATGGCCGGCGGGCGGCGCGCCCTCTGCGGCAAGGTTCGGCGGGCGGCGAGCCCTCTTACGGGCCGACCTCCGGCTGGCGCACGGCCCGTGCCCGGCTGCGCACGATCCGGTTCGCCGCCGCCAGGTACGCCCGGGCGGAGGCCTCGACGACGTCGGTCGACAGGCCCCGGCCCGACACCTTCACGCCCGAGGACTCGAGCTGGATGACGACGTCGCCGAGGGCGTCGATGCCGCCGGTGACCGAGGAGACGTTGAAGCCGGTCAGCTGGGCGTCGATCCCGGTCGCCTGGCGGATGGCCGTGCAGGCGGCGTCGATCATCCCGTCGCCCTCGGCGACCGCCTCGGTCCTGTGGCCGTCCCGGCTCACGACCACCCGGGCCTTCGGGGTGCCGGTCGTGCCGCCGTGCACCTCGAGCACCTCGAGCACGAAACCCTGCTCGACCGTCGTGCCCACCTCCTCGGCCACGATCGCCTCGAGGTCGGCGTCGGTGAGTTGCACCTTGCGGTCGGCGAGCTCCTTGAAGCGCCGGAAGGCGGCGTTGAGCGCCTCGCCCCGCACCGTGATCCCGAGCTTGTCGAGCGTCTCGGAGAAGGCGTGGCGGCCGGAGTGCTTGCCGAGGACGATCTGGCTGCCGACCTGGCCGACCGAGGCGGCGTCGATGATCTCGTAGGTCGAGCGCTCGGCGAGCACGCCGTGCTGGTGGATGCCGGACTCGTGGGCGAAGGCGTTGCGCCCGACGACGGCCTTGTTCCACTGCAGCTGGTAGCCCGTGAGGCGTGAGACGAGCCGGCTCGTGCGGGCGAGCTCCTCGCTGCGGACGGCGGTGCCGAGGGACCCGAACTGGTCGGGCCGGATCTTGAGCGCCATCACGACCTCCTCGAGGGCGGCGTTGCCGGCCCGCTCCCCGAGCCCGTTCACGCAGACCTCGACCTGGCGCGCCCCGGCCCTCACCCCCGAGAGGCTGTTGGCGACGGCGAGGCCGAGGTCGTTGTGGCAGTGGGTCGACAGGATGTAGTCGCCCGGGATCTCCCGGCGGATGTGGGCGATCAGGTCGCCGAAGTCCCACGGGATCCCGTAGCCGACCGTGTCGGGGATGTTGAGGGTCGTGGCGCCCGACTCGACCGAGGCGGCCAGCACCTCGAGCATGAAGTCGAGCGGCGTGCGGGTGGCGTCCTGCGGCGAGAACTCGACGTCGTCGGTGTGCTCACGGGCCCGCTTCACACCCTGGCGCACCTCGGAGAGCACCTGCTCCTCGGTCATCTTGAGCATGTGCTCCATGTGGCTCGGGCTCGTCGAGATGAAGACGTGGATGCGGGCACGCTCGGCGTCGCGCAGCGCCTCCCAGCAGCGGTCGACGTCGCTCAGGTGGGTGCGGGAGAGCGCCGCGATCGAAGGGCCCTCGACGCTGCGGGCGATCGCCTGCACCGCCTCGAAGTCGCCCTGGCTCGCCACCGGGAAGCCGGCCTCGATGTAGTCGACCCCGAGCCGCGCCAGCTGCTCGGCGATCTCGAGCTTCTCGGCCGGGTCGAGGGAGATCCCGGGCGACTGCTCGCCGTCGCGCAGCGTGGTGTCGAAGATCGTCACCTTCTCGTCGGTGGTGCTGGCTTCGGTCGTCATGGGGTCTCCTGTCCCGGGAAACAAAAAACCTCCTGGCCGAAGGCGCAGGAGGCGAGGGCAAGCGCTGTCGGCGCTTGCCGCTAGGTAAGAAGGAGGCAGCTCGTGCCGGTCATCTCACCGGGAATTGTGCGTGAGGGGGAGCCAGGCCGTCAAGGCGACGGCTCGCGACCTGCCACGTCCGGCTCGGCGCCGCCTTGTCGTGCGGCGGCCTCGAGGCCGTCGGCCCGCCCGTAGCCGCCGCGGTGGTGGAGGAGCGGGACCTGGCCGCCCCCGACCCCGAGGTCCTCGACGGCCCCGAGCACGAGCACGTGGTCGCCGGCAGGGTGCAGGTCCGCCAGCGTGCAGTCGACCCACGCCACGGCGCCCGAGATGACCGGGTGGCCCGAGGGGGCCCCCTCCCAGGCGACGCCGTCGAACTTGTCGCCCCCCTGCACGGCGAAGCGCCTCGAGACCTCCGCCTGGTCCTCTCCGAGCACGCTCACGCAGAAGGCGCCGGCCTCCTCGATCACGGGCCAGCTCGTCGAGGTGCGGGCGACGAAGAACCCGACGAGGGGCGGCTCCAGCGACACCGGCACGAACGACCCGATCGAGAGCCCCTTCGGACCCTCGGGGGTGAGCGCCGCCACGACGGTCACGCTCGTCGGGACGTGGCGCAGCACGCTCCTGAACCGCTCGGCGCCGATCCCCCGGGCCGGGCTCACGGGGCGGTGGGGATCACGGGGCGAGCGGCTCGAGCGAGGGGAGCCAGGCCGCTCGCGCCGTCTCGAAGGCGCCGATGTCCCCGACGTGCTGCAGGGTGACGCCGACGTCGTCGAGCCCTTCGAGGAGCCGGTGGCGGGCGTCGTCGTCGAGCGCGAAGGGGAAGGCGAGGCCGGCCGAGGGCACTTCGACGAGCCGCCGCTCGACGTCGACCACGACCTCGCAGCCGGGCTCGGAGACGAGGCGGTCGAGGAGCGCCCGGCCGTCGGCCTCCGACACCTGGGCCGGCACGAGGCCGGACCGCGTCGAGTTGTTCCTGAAGATGTCGCCGAAACGCGGGCTCACCACCGCCTTGAACCCGTAGTCGACGAGCGCCCAGACGGCGTGCTCACGCGAGGAGCCCGTGCCGAAGTTCGGCCCGGCGACGAGGATCTCGGCACCGGCGTACTCGGGCTGGTTCAGTACGAAGGCGGGGTCGTCCCGCCACTCGGAGAAGAGGCCGGCCCCGAAGCCGGTCCGCTCTATTCGCTTCAGCCACTCGCTCGGGATGATCTGGTCGGTGTCGACGTCCGAACGGTCGAGCGGCACCGCCCGCCCCGAGACGACCCGCACGGGCTCCATCAGGCGCCGACCCGCTCGGGGAGGTCAAAGGGAGCGGCGAAGCAGCCGGTGACCGCCGTGGCGGCGGCCACGGCCGGCGACACGAGGTGCGTCCGGCCGCCGCGGCCCTGGCGCCCCTCGAAGTTCCGGTTCGAGGTCGAGGCGCAGCGCTCGCCCGGCGAGAGCTGGTCGGGGTTCATGCCGAGGCACATGGAGCAGCCCGCCTCCCGCCACTCGAAGCCGGCTTTCACGAACACCTCGTCGAGGCCCTCGGCCTCGGCCTGCGCCTTCACCCGCTGGGAGCCGGGCACGACCATGGCCCGGAGCCCCTCGCGCACCCGGCGCCCGCCGACGACGGCTGCCGCCTCGCGGAGGTCCTCGATGCGGGAGTTGGTGCACGAGCCGACGAACACCGTGTCGACGGCGATCTCGCGAAAAGGTGTCCCAGGCGAGAGGCCCATGTAGGCGAGCGCCCGGGTGGCGGCGTCCCGCTCGGCCGGGGTGGCGAACGAGTCGGGGTCGGGCACGACGCCGTCGATCGGTGCCACCTGGGCGGGGTTGGTCCCCCACGACACGAAGGGGCGCAGCCTCGGGGCGTCGATCGTCACCTCGCTGTCGAAGCCGGCCCCCTCGTCGCCGGCGAGCGCCCGCCAGGACTCGACCGCTTCGTCGAAGGCCACCCCCTTCGGGGCGTACGGCCGCCCTTCGAGGTAGGCGAAGGTCGTGTCGTCGGGGGCCACCATGCCGGCCCGTGCGCCCGCCTCGATGGACATGTTGCACACGGTCATGCGGCCCTCCATCGAGAGCGCACGCACGGCGGCGCCCCGGTACTCGACGACGTGGCCGGCGCCCCCGGTCGTCCCGAGCCGTCCGACGATGGCGAGCACGAGGTCCTTCGGCCCGACGCCGGCGGGGAGGTCACCCTCGACGGTGACGGCCATGGTCCGCGGCCGCCGCTGGGGGAGCGTCTGGGTGGCGAGGACGTGCTCGACCTCCGAGGTGCCGATCCCGAAGGCGAGGGCCCCGAAGGCGCCGTGGGTGGAGGTGTGGCTGTCCCCGCAGACGATGGTCATGCCGGGCTGGGTGAGCCCCTGCTCGGGCCCGATGACGTGGACGATCCCCTGGTTGGCGTGCCCGCGCGGCCAGCAGGTGACCCCGAACTCGCGGCAGTTCGCCTCGAGGGCCTCGAGCTGCCGGCGCGAGACGGGGTCGGCGACGGGTCCGCGGGTCGTCGGCACGTTGTGGTCGGCCGTGGCGACCGTGAGGTCCGGACGGCGTACCCGCCGACCCGCCATGCGCAGCGCCTCGAAGGCCTGCGGCGAGGTGACCTCGTGCACGAGGTGGAGGTCGATGTAGAGGAGGTCCGGCTCGGACCCGCCGTCGCCGGGGCGGACGACGTGGCGGTCCCACACCTTCTCGGCGAGCGTCGGCATCAGGCGCCGACCGACACGATCTCTGCCCGCAGGACCCCGCTCGGCGCCTCGTACTCGACGACGTCGCCCGGACCGTGGCCGAGGAGCGCCTTTCCGAGCGGCGATCCCGGTGAGATGACCGAAACCCCCTCGCGCTTCTCCTCGATCGAGCCGACCAGGTAGCGCTCCGTGTCGTCGTCGCCCACGTAGCGGATCTCGACGACGACCCCGGTGGCGACCACGCCGGAGACGTGGACGTCGTCCTCCACGATGACGGCCGACCCGAGCATGTGCTGCAGCTGGCGGATCCTCGCCTCCATCTTGCCCTGGGCGTCCTTGGCGGCGTGGTAGTCGCCGTTCTCCGAGAGGTCGCCGAGCGCGCGGGCCGCCTCGATCTGGCGGGCGATGTCGACGCGGCCCTTCGTCGTGAGCTCCTCGAGCTCGGCGACGAGGCGAGCGTGAGTCTCGGCGGTCAGCTCCGTTTCGGTCACCCGACGAGGGTACCTGGCGCGCCAAAGCGAGCTTTCGGCGTGGGATATCCTGCGGCGAGCGGGGGTCCGGACGAAGGGGGCGCGCGGTGGGGGAGGGCAGCACGAGGCCGTCCGCCCGGTCGCGCCTCGGCTGGCTCGTCGCACTCGTCGCCGTGCTGGCGAGCGGCGCCCTCGTCTCCCCGCTCGCCCCTGCCCTCGCGAGCGTCCCGCACTCGCAGTCCCACGGGGGCACCGTCCCGCCGAACAACCCCCCGAAGTCGCTCCCGCCCGATCCCAACTACCAGGACGACGGCGCCTGCGGCTCCGGCGGCCCGAACAGCTCGACGACGTGCATCGACAGGATCCTCTCGGCGATCGACGGCGCCAGGAAGACCGAGCCCGTCAAGGACATGACCTTCGACCTGTCGGCCTACCGCAAGCTGACGCCGGCCGAGCAGCTCTTCGTCAGCGCCGACCTCGAGCGGACCGCCCGTGGGCTGCAGCCGATCGAGGGGCTCACCCGCCAGCTCGACACCTACGCCGAGAAGGGCGCCAAGGCCGGCACGGACCCGACCCTCCCCTTCGGACCGACCGGCTTCGCGCTCGACGGAGGCGGCACGGCGGCCTCCTACGGCGGCAACTGGGCGGGGGGCGCCTTCAACGCCCTCGGGTCGGACTACGGCTGGATGTACGACGACGGCCCGAACAGCCCGAACGCCGACTGCCCGCACCCGGGCGCCTCGGGCTGCTGGGGGCACCGCGACAACATCCTCTCCAACCCGAAGGCCGGCCCGTGGGACCAGCCCTCGGCCTGCAGCGGCGTCCCGGCCCACCTCGTGATGGGCGCGGGCTCGGCGAAGTCGACGACGGGCTGGAACCCGAGCCAGACCGAGCTGTTCGTGCTCGACTGCGGCCCGGCCCCGCCGGAGTACTTCACCTGGACCCAAGCCCGAAAGCTGCTCTTCCCGAAGGGGTAGACTGGCCGGTGATGGGCCACCACGGCTTCGTAATTCCGCACTAGACGCGCCGCAGTTGCGCGTCCGAGGCCGTCCACGAGGTGGGCGGCCTTTTTCTTTCCAGGACCGCACCGAGGAGAAGGAGAGAGCACGTGGCACACCGGGTCGCCGTCATCGGCGGGGACGGCATCGGTCCCGAGGTGCTCGCCGAGGCGCTGAAGGTGTGCGCCGCGGCGGGCGTCGGCCTCGACGTGGCCGAGTTCGAGCTCGGGGCGGCGCGCTACGCCCGCGACGGGTTCGTGATGAGCGACGAGGTGCTCGAGGAGCTGCGGGGTTTCGAGGCGATCCTCCTCGGGGCGATCGGACCGCCCATCGGCTCCACCGCGGTGCCGCCGGGCATCCTCGAACGTGGCCTCCTCCTTCGGCTGCGTTTCGACCTCGACCTCTACATCAACCTCCGCCCCTTCGACGGGGCGCCCGGCTCCATCGGGGAGGGGGCGTCGTTCCAGGTCGTGCGGGAGAACACCGAGGGCCCCTACGCCGGCGAGGGCGGGGTGCTGCGCCGGGGCACGCCACACGAGGTGGCGACGCAGGGCTCGGTCAACACCCGCTTCGGGGTCGAGCGCTGCGTCCGATTCGCCTTCGGGCTGGCCGAGCAGTCGGCCCACCGGCACGTCACGCTCGTGCACAAGACGAACGTCCTCACGTACTCAGGCAGCCTCTGGCAGCGGGTCTTCGAGGACGTGGCCGCCGAGCACCCGGAGGTGGAGACCGGCTACCAGCACGTCGACGCCGCCTGCATCCACCTCGTCGAGCACCCCGAGCGCTACGGCGTGATCGTGACCGACAACCTCTTCGGCGACATCCTGACGGACCTCGCCGGCGCCGTCTGCGGGGGGATCGGGCTCGCCGCCTCGGCGAACCTCAACCCGGCCCGCACGGGGCCCTCGCTCTTCGAGCCGGTCCACGGGGCCGCCCACGACATCGTGGGTCAGGGGATCGCCAACCCGCTCGCCGCCATCCGGTCTGCCGCGATGATGGTGGAGTACCTCGGCGAGGCAGGCCCCGCCGCACGTATCACCAAGGCGGTCCTCGAGCTGCAGAACGAGATCGCAGGAACCACAGAGCCGTGGAGCACCGCCGCCATCGGCGATGCCGTTGCAGGGAGGTTGTAGATGCCACTCACGCCGACGCCGAAGATCTGGATGGACGGCGAGCTCGTCGACTGGGAGGACGCCACCGTCCACGTCCTCACCCACAGCCTCCACTACGGGATGGGGGTGTTCGAGGGCATCCGGGCATACCCGACCTCCTCGGGGCCGGCCGTGTTCCGCCTCACCGACCACGTCACGCGCCTGTTCTCGGGCGCCCACATCCTCGGCATGGAGATCCCCTTCTCCCCCGAGCAGATCACGGCCGGCATCAAGGCGGTCGTGAGGGAGAGCGGGCTCGACCAGTGCTACATCCGGCCCATCGTCTACCTCGGCTACGGCGAGATGGGCCTCAACCCCATCCCGTGCGAGGTGAAGGTGGCCATCGCCTGCTGGCCGTGGGGCGCCTACCTCGGCGACGAGGGCATCGCCAACGGCATCAGGCTGAAGGTCTCTTCCTGGGCCCGCCACGACCCCCGCGCCATGCCGACGGCCGCCAAGGGGACGGGGATGTACATCAACTCCTCGCTCGCCAAGGTCGAGGCCGTGCGGGCCGGCTACGACGAGGCCCTCATGCTGACGACCGACGGCCACCTCTCCGAGGGGACCGGCGAGAACGTCTTCGTCGTCCGCCACGGCCGCGTCCTCACGCCGCCCTCCTCCTCGGTGGGGGCGCTCGAGGGCATCACCGCCGCCACGGTCCGCCAGCTCCTCGACGACCTCGGCATCGGCACGGTGTCGGAGGTCCTGCTGCGCCGCACCGACCTGTACATGGCCGAGGAGGCGTTCCTCACGGGGACGGCGGCCGAGATCGTCCCGATCGCCTCGGTCGACGACCGGCTCGTCGGCTCGGGGCAGCCCGGCCCGATCACCCGGGCGATCCAGGCGGAGTTCAACAAGGTCGTGCGGGGGGAGGTGGACCGCTACAAGGACTGGGTCGAGCATGTCACCTGACGGGCCCGGCCCTTCGGGGCCCGGGCAGCCGGCCCTGCCCCGGGCGCACGACCACGGCGGCCTCCCCCGTGTGCTGGCCGCCGTCCCCGAGGCGGTCGACGTCTACGACACGACGCTTCGCGACGGCTCCCAGCAGGAGGGCCTCTCGCTCACCGTCGACGACAAGCTGCGCGTCGCCGAGCAACTCGACCACCTCGGCGTCGCCTACATCGAGGGCGGCTGGCCCGGCGCCAACCCGAAGGACGAGGAGTTCTTCCGGCGGGCTTCGAAGGAGCTGTCGCTCGCGACGGCGACGCTCGTCGCCTTCGGGTCGACCCGGCGGCCCGGCGTGCGCCCGGGCGACGACGAGGTGCTGCGCCACCTCGTCGAGGCGGGCACGGAGGCCGTCTGCATCGTCGGCAAGGCGTCGGACCTCCATGTCACCGAGGCGCTGCGGACCTCGCTCGACGAGGGCGTCGCCATGGTGGCCGACTCGGTCGCCTTCCTGGCTTCGCACGGCCTGCGGGTCTTCTTCGACGCCGAGCACTTCTTCGACGGCTTCGGAAGGGACGCCGACTTCTCGCTTCGGGTGCTCGACGCGGCCGAGAGCGCCGGCGCCGAGGCGCTCGTGCTCTGCGACACGAACGGGGGCACCCTGCCCGACGACGTCGAGCGGGTGGTCTCGACGGTGAGGTCCCGGACGTCCGCCCAGCTCGGCGGGCACTTCCACAACGACTCCGGCTGCGCCGTCGCCAACACCCTCGCCGCCGTGCGCCAGGGCGTCACCCAGGTGCAGGGGTGCGTGAACGGCTACGGCGAGCGGGCCGGCAACGCCGACCTGTCGGCCACCATCGCCAACCTCACCTTGAAGATGGGCGTGCGGACCATCCCGGCGGAGCGGCTCGAGCGCCTCACGCCGGTCGCCCACCACATCGCCGAGGTCGTCAACCTCACCCTCGACCCGCAGCGGCCCTACGTGGGCGTGGCGGCCTTCACCCACAAGGCCGGGCTGCACACGAGCGCCCTCGTCCGCCGCTCGGACGCCTACGAGCACGTCGAGCCGGACAGGGTCGGAAACGGCACCCGTTTCGTCGTGAGCGAGCTGGCGGGCCGCTCGACCCTCCAGCTGAAGGCGGCGGAGCTCGGCCTCGAGCTCGACTCGCCCGCCCTCGGCCGGGTGCTCGACACCCTGAAGCGGCTCGAGCACGCCGGCTACCACTTCGAGGTGGCCGACGGCTCGCTCGAGCTGTTGATGCGGGCCGCCGCCGGCGAGCGGGAGGCGCCCTTCCGCATCGAGTCGTACCGGGTGATCACGGACTGGAGGGCGGCCAGCCCACCGGCGGCGGCCGAGCCTTCGAGGGCGGACCCGCTCGTCCATCCCTGGGAGTCCGCCGGCGAGCTCACGACCGAGGCGACCGTGAAGGTCCACGTCGGCGACCGCAGGGTCGTCGCCACCGCGGAGGGGAACGGCCCGGTCAACGCACTCGACGCTGCGCTCCGTCTCGCCGTCGAGCCCTACTTCGAGGCCCTGAAGGGCGTCCACCTCACCGACTACCGGGTGCGGGTGCTCGACACCCAGCGGGCGACCGGCGCGATCACCCGCGTGCTGCTCGACACGGCGGACGGCGACGGGACCTGGTCGACGATCGGGGTCTCGGAGAACATCATCGAGGCGAGCTGGCAGGCGCTCGTCGACTCGGTCGTGCTCGGCCTGGCGAGGGCCGCCGCGGCGCGCTCCCGCCCTCCCACCGGCGGCGGGGAAGCACCCGGCGGTACCATCCCGACGCCGGGCCAGACCCCGAGCCCGGCCCCGACGGGCGCCCTCACGACCTCCTGAGAAGAGCCGAGCACCGATGACCCAGCCGAAGTTCGCGCCGATCCTCGAGACCTCGGAGGTCCGCGACTCGCTGCGGCTCCCGGTGCCCCCGCCCTGGCGCACGCACCGGCCGGCCGACTTCCGGCCGGAGCCGTCGCGGCGACGCCGCCCCAACACGGGCATCCCGGGCCCCGACCAGGGCTACGCCCTCCACCTCGCAGAGCTGTTCACCGACCAGCTCCGGCTCGCCCCCGGCGAGCACGCCGAGGACGTCCTCGCCGGCGCCGTCTCGATCGGACTGCGGCGGGCGGCCCTCTTCGGCCGGGCCCCCGTCAAGGCCGACATCGAGCTCGCCCTGCATCTCTTCGGCTACCTCGAGGGCGCCTCCGAGGACGTGATCGACGCGAGAGGGCGCTACTTCGCCGGCGTGTCGCACGACTACTGGCAGCAGCGGGACCTCGCCGAGTGGGTGCCGGAGTCGACCCTCCGGATGACCCCGGCGCAGGTTCGCACCACCCTCGCCGACGAGCCGGAGGCCTGGCGGGAGCTGGCGGGCGTCCCGGCCTGATCTGCCGCCCTCTGATCGCCTGCCCACGGGCCGTCTGAGCTCCTGATCGCCCCGGCTGGCGGCTCCGCCCTCCCCGGGCGCAGACTCACCACATGGCAGTCTTCGACCTGAACGAGGATCAGCGCGACTTCCGTCAGGTGCTGCGGAGGTTCGTGGACGAACGCATCGCCCCCCTCGCCGCCGCCTACGACGAGGCGGAGGAGTACCCGCGAAAGAGCTTCGAGGCGATGAAGGAGATGGAGCTTCCCGCCCTCGGTGTCCCGGCCGAGTACGGCGGGCAGGGCGCCGACACCGTCACGCAGGCCGTCGCCGTCGAGGAGGTCGCGAGAGGGTGCGCCTCCACCGCCGTGACGCTGCTCATCTCGAAGCTCGGCATGTTGCCGGTGATGAACTTCGCCAGCGAAGAGGTGAAACAGGCCTACCTCCCACGCATCGCGAGCGGCGAGGCGCAGGCGAGCTACTGCCTGTCGGAGGCGGACGCCGGGTCCGACGTCGCCTCGATGTCGACCCGAGCGGTGCGCGACGGGGAGGACTACGTCCTCTCAGGCACGAAGTACTGGATCACGAACGCCGGGATCTCGGACACCTACACCGTGTTCGCCAAGACCGACCCGTCCGCCGGGCACCGGGGGATCACCTGCTTCCTCGTCGAGAAGGAGTGGGGCGTGAAGGTGCCGAAGCTCGAGCACAAGATGGGCCTTCGGGCGAGCCCGACCGGCGAGGTGCTCTTCGACGACGTGCGGGTGCCGGCCCGCAACCGGATCGGCGAGGAGGGACAGGGCTTCTACATCGCCATGCACACCCTCGACCGGTCACGGCCGACCATCGGCGCACAGGCGGTCGGGATCGCCCAGGGCGCCCTCGACTACGCCACCGGCTACGTCAAGCAGCGAAAGCAGTTCGGCCGGCCCATCGCCGAGTTCCAGGGTCTCCAGTGGATGCTCGCCGACATGGCGATGCGCATCGAGGCGGCCCGAGGCCTCGTGTACCGGGCGTGCGCCGCCGTCGACGCCGGCGACCCGCGCGGAGAGCTGACCTCCCTCGGGGCGATGGCGAAGTGCTTCGCCTCCGACGTCGCCATGCAGGTGGCCACCGACGCCGTGCAGCTGCTCGGTGGCTACGGCTACACCCGCGAGTTCCCGGCCGAGCGCTTCATGCGCGACGCCAAGATCACCCAGATCTACGAGGGGACGAACCAGGTCCAGCGCATCGTCATCTCGAAGCGCCTCCTCGGCTGAGCCCGAGGCGGCGGCTCTGCCCGAGGCGCCTCCGGCCTATTCGAGCGACACCAGCTGGGCGAGGATCGCCGCCAGGTGCACTCGTCGGTCGCGGAGCAGGTTCCGGTACTCGGGGTTGTCGGTGTCGGCGATCTCCGAGCTCAAGTCGCTGAGGGCGTCGGCCACCAGCCGGGAGAGCTCCTCCCGCTGCTCGTCGGTGAGCTCAAGCTGCATGGGCCGGCGTGTCGATCGAGGCGACCCGGCGAGCCGAACCGCGCTCGGCCCTGCGGTGCAGGCCGCGGAGCGCGTGGTCGGACGAGAAGTCGCGCAGGTGGAGCGAGCACTCGTCGTCGGCGTTGTAGATGGACAGGATGGCGCCGCAACCGGGGTGGGCGCACACGCGCCCGGCGGAGTACTGGCGGACGGGTGTCCGGTCCCGCCCGGGAACGTCGACCTCGACGAAGATGTCTCCTGCATCGCTTGGCATCGTTCCCTCCCGAGTCCGCATCTGAGTGGAGCTGAGGTGATCATCGCTGCGGGCGGGGGCGCCCAGTAGAGGATTTCGGCCCTGTGGCCGCATGGCCGTTGGGACATTCGTCGCCCGAGTCGAGGCGCCCGGCGCGCTGCGAGCCCGCCGCGGTGAGCCGTCAGATGGCGCTGTGGTCTCCGGCACCTGCTGGAACTAGGTTGGCTGATGAGAAAAGGAGGGGCTGATGGGCTTCATGGACAAGGTCAAGGCTCAGGCTCAGACCCTCGCCGAGAAGGCTCAGGAGCAGGCGAAAGTCGGCCAGGAGAAGCTCTCGGCGATGCAGGCGAAGAAGCAGTCGGACGCCCTGCTGCTCGAGATCGGCGGGATCGTCTACGCCCAGAGGGTCGGACGTGGCGACGCCGGGAGCGACGACCGAATCGCGTCACTCGTCGCCCGCATCCAGGCTTTCGAGGCCGAGCACGGGCAGGTCCAGACGACGCCGGCCGACCCGCCGACGGGCTCGACCGGGTCGTACATCCCGACCGCGGCGGGCGACCCGGTCGCCTCGGACATCCCGGTCGCCCCCTCGGGCGAGACGGCGGAGGCATCCGACGGGGCGTCCTCCGGCGACACGGCCGCCCCGACCCCGCCGCCAGCCTCCACGGGTGGGATCCCGACGGGCAGCTACTCGTCCGAGACGCCTTCGTAGGCTCGAGGCGCCAGAAAACCGAGACGAGGGACGGACGTCGTTTCTGCTCGCGGGCCCGCACAGGACGGGCCTGTGGACAACTCGCGAATCTGTGGGTGGCCGAGGGGCGTGAACGGTAGGTGAAACGGTAGGTCGCTGTCGCATCATCGGGGCATGGCTCGCTCCGGGACCGCCAGCGACACGACCCCCGCCCTCCTGCCCCCTCGTCGGGCGGCCGGGTCTCGACGCACCCACCTCCTCACGGCGGCTGCCGCGGCCGCCGAGGGGTGCCTCGCTCTGGCGGCCCGGAACGAGCCGACAACCAAACGGCGGCCCCGGCGTGTCCCACGCCTCGCCGTGGCGGTCGCGGCGGCCTGTGCGCTCACGCTGCTGGCAACGGCGCCTTCTGCCGGGGCGGCAGGCCCCGTCGCGGCGGCCGTGGCGGCCGGCTCGAGAGCGGCAGCCGGCGGCGGCGGAGGTGGAGGCGGAGGCGGCGGAGGCGTGTCCGGCGGCGCCATCTGGTCGCGGACGTGGTGGGCCGGCACCCCGCTCGGCCCCGGCCCCTACATCCCCGGCCCGAGCGGCGCCGTCGGGATCTGCGAGTGGCTGGACCTCGGCCCGAGCGTGGACGACCTCAACGCCGGGCTCGCGGAGGCGAGCCTGCCGACGACGTTCTGGACCGCGCTCGAGAGCGGTGGCCATCCCGGCATCTGGGGCATCGACGAGTGGGCGGGGCAGCACCGGAGCCACGGCCGCAGCACGGACCACTTCGACCTCGTCGCCTGCCCCAACCCCTCCCAGGTGCCCGCGCCGGGCCCCGACATCGAGACCTCGCTCCCGGTCGCCGAGCCGCCGGGAGGCCCGATGTGGATCTGGATCTTCTGGGACACCGTGCCCGACCCGCCCCCCGACCAGCTGCCGCCGGTGATCGGGACCGCCTTCGCCCGCCAAAAGCTCCCGCGACCGACGCCGTTCACGAGCCCGTCCGACGTCGGAGGGGTCCCCGACTCGACGGTGGTCAACTTCCCGACCTGGTTGTGGATCGGCTCTGGCATCTGGCGGGTCTACGTGGCCCGGGCGTCGGGCGGCGGCTACGTGGCGACCGTGTGGGCCGTGCCGCTCGGCGTCACCTGGACGGCGTCGTGGGACTTCCCGGCACCGGCGGACGACCCCGAGGGCGGCGTCTCGCTCGCACCCGAGACGCTGGCGGAGACCTGCGCCGGCCCCGGCGAGCCCTACAGCGCGGCCGTCGCCGATCCGGCGACGGCCTCGAGCTGCTCCTTCGTCTTCAGTGAGTCGACCTTCGGCACCCGCCAACCGCTCACGGCGTCGCTCGCCTGGTCGGTCCACTGGGCGCTGTCGTCACCGTCGGGCATCGTGGGCGGCGAAGGCGACCTCGGTGTCGTCAAGACGGGGTCGAGTCTCGGCCTTCGCGTGATGCAGATCGAGTCGATCATCTCGGCCGGCTGAGGCCGGTCCGGGCGCTCAGAACAGGCGCGGCGGACCGCCGTCGTCCCCGGCGGCCGAGTCGGCGCCGTCGGCCGAGTCGGCCCCGGCGTCGGGGGAGCCGGGCGCGGCCGCTACGACCCGGCGCGACCGCCGGCTGCCGAGCCGCCCCCAACGCTGGGTGACGAGGTCGGGGTCGAAGGAGCGGATGCGCTCGACCCGGGGCACGCTCTCGGGGGCACCGTCGTCGCCGTGGGCCGCCGGCCGCCGCGACGGGGCGGGCCCCTCGACGAGCGCCACCTCGACCCACGAGGCCCCGTTGCTGGTGTTCGTCACGTGCGCCCGGAAGCGCCAGTGCCGCCCCCTCGCCGAGTGGCCCTGGATCCGCACGACGTCGCCTGCCACGAAGCCGTTCCACTGCTCGAGGCGCACGAACCGCTGCAAGGCCGCCTGCGGCTCCGACCGCTTCGCCGGGCGCCGCTGGACGAGCCCGAAACGGGCGGGGGTGGTCGGGGTGACGGTGCCACGAGCCGGCATCCGGTCAAAGATAGAGGTGGCCGCCCGCCGAGGCGGGGATCCCCCGGGGGAAGAAGGGAACGAGACCCACGCAACCGGCGTCGAACCACTCGTGAGACCGCGCACCTCTCCCGGCGCCGGAGCCGTGGTCCGCCTGTTGGCGGCCGCCCTCGCCCTCTCGGCCTGCGGCCAGGCGGGAGGCGCCGGCTCACGCCCGCTGAGTCCGGGGCGAGCCGTGCTGACGGGCACGACCGGAGGAAGCGCCGGCCCGCCCGATTCGAAGCGCCCGGCGATCGCCCGGCGGGCGGCCGAGCGCATCCTCGAAGGGGTCACGCTGCCGGCCGGCTCGAAGACCCGGGCGCACCCGCCTTCGAGGTTCCTCCGCCAGGCGCCCTCCGTCCCGGGTGACCCCGACCTCGTGGACCTGCACCGTTTCGCCGTCGTCGACCGCTCGGCCCACCGGCTGCTGGCCTTTCTCAGGGCGCATCCGGCGCCGGGCGCCACCTCGAGCGGCTCAGGCGAGGCCGGCGGCCGGCGGGGCACCTACGAGTGGGAGCTCAGCTTCAGCTTCCCGCCCGTCGCCACGGTGCTCGACTCCCGCACGCTCGTCGAGAGCGTCGTCTCGCTCGGCGCCGAGCGGAGCGCCCTCCGGCTCGACGCCCAGGTGACCTGGCTCCCGGCCAAGCCGGCGGCCGATCGCATCCCGGCGGACGCCAAGCTGCTGACGGCCTGGCTGTCGAAGGGGCTCAACCCCTGGCAGCACGGGCACAGGCCGGTCACGACCTCCGACTCGTCGCTCGTGTCCCGGATCCGCCAGGACGTGAACGACCTCGGGGTGCAGGCGCCGGGCGTCTACGCCTGCCCGGCGGACTTCGGCCAGGTCCTCCACCTGGTCTTCCGCCCGAAGGCTGGAGCGGCACCGCTCGCGGTCGTCCTCGTCGACCCGGCCGGCTGCGAGGGCGTCACGGTCGTGAGGGACGGGAGGGCCGTCAAGCCGTCGCTCGACGGCTTCGGGTTCGCCGCGAGGCTCGAGAAGGCGCTCGGCTGGCGCGTCCGCTGAGGCGGGCTCCTCAGCGGGCCGGCAGAGGGCCGGTGTAGGCGGCCCGCGCCCGGTAGCGCAGCCGGTGGGCGTACTCCTCGATCGCGTGGGCCAGCCATCCGGCGATGCGGGCCGTGGCGAAGATCACCTCCGCCGACCCCTCGGCGAGCCCTCCGGCGGCGAGCATCACGCCGAGCGAGAAGTCGATGTTGGGGAACGTGCGCCCGCCTGAGGCCACGATGCCCACGATCTCGTCGCCGGCCGCCACCGCCGGGTGCGAGGGCCAGGTCGCCCGCACGACCTCGAGGAGGGCGGAGCCGCGCGGGTCCCGCCCGGTGTACACCATGTGTCCGAAACCCACCACCTTCTCGCCCTCCCTCATCTGCTCACCGACGGCCGCCGCCGCCCCGCGCTCGAGGGCGGTGCGGACGAGAGCGGCCACCCTGTCGCCGACTCCGCCGTGGAGCGGGCCGCCGAGGGCCGCCAGTCCTGCCATGACCACCAGGTAGGGGTCTGCCCAGGTCGATGCGGCGACACGGGCCGCCAGCGTGGAGCTGGCGAGCTCGTGGTCCGAGAGGAGCACGAGGGCGGCGTCGACCGCCTCGGCGCCCGTCGCCCCGGGAGGCGCCAGCGCCTCCCACAGGCAACGGGCGATGCCGGCCGACGGGTCGAGGCCGGAGCCGAGGGAGGAGACGGCGCAGGCGAGGATGCGACGGCCCGACTCGGCGACCCCCTCGCGCCGACGGTCGAAGCGCAAAGGGTCGGCCGAGGCGGCGGCCGCCACGGCGAGCCGGAGCCGCTCGATCGGCGCGGCCGAGCCGGGGAGCACGGCGGCCGCCGCGGCGGCGAGCGCCAGCTGGCCCTCGGGGGCCGTGAAGCGGGGCGCCGCGGCGGCGAGGAGGGCGTCGGGATCGGCCTCCTCCGACCAGAGCCACTCGGCGACCTGTTCGAACGTGGCCCGCCGGCAGGCCTCCTCGGCGTCCCAGCCGCGCAGCCAGAGCCGGCCCGCCGGCTCGAGGAGGGTGAGCCGCGAGTCGACGACCACCTCGAGGGCTCCCGCCCGGCCGCCCGAGCGCGTCCGCCGGGCGAGCCTCGAGACCTCGGCCGGGTCGAAGAGGCTGCCCCTGCCGGCGGGAGAGGGCCGGCTCGTGAGCATGCCGCGGCTCACGTAGGCGTAGAGCGTCTCCCGCTTCACGCCGAGGCGGTGCGCCGCCTCGGCCGTCGTCAGCCACTCGTCCTCGGGCGGCGAGCTCATGTGGCACCTTACATTGATGCAATCAACGTTGACAACCCCACGATGACGGGCGGAAGATCGCCCCCATGACGACGACAACGCCCCGGACGGTCGGAGACCTCATGACGAGCCCGGCGGTGAGCGCCCGCCCCGACGAGACGATCGAGGAGGCGGCCTCCCACATGTCGGCCCACGGCGTCGGATCGGTCGTCGTCGAGGAGCACGGCAGGCTCGCCGGCATCCTCACCGAGCGCGACCTCGTGCGGGCGAACGCGGCGGGGGCAGACCCCACAAAGGCCCGGGTGCGCGACTGGATGACGGCCGGCCCGGACTCGCTCGGGCCGGAGGTCGAGGTGGTGGACGCCTGGCGGAGCCTGGCGGCGCACGGCTACCGCCACATCCCCGTCGTCGTGGGCGAGGCGGTGAAGGGCATCGTGTCGATGAGGGACCTCATGCGCATGGCGCAGCTCCGCCCGGTCGACGGCGTCTTCACCGACGTGCCCCGCGGGCTCGAGGGCGTCGTCGCCGCCGAGACCTCGGTCGGCTCGGTGCGGGGGCTCGAGGGCTTCTACCACTACCGCCAGTACTCGGCGACCGAGCTGGCACGGCTCCGCTCCTTCGAGGACGTCTGGCGGCTGCTCGTCGACGGCGAGCTCGGCGACGCGGCGGACGCCGCCGCCTTCGCCGACGAGACCGCCCCGCTCCGCCACCTGCCCGCCGGTCTCGTCTCGGCGCTGGCGACGGTCGTCTCGCTCTCGCCGGGGGCTGGCCCCCTCGACCTCCTCCGCACGGCCGTCTCCCTCCTCGGGACGGCCGAGGGCTTCCGGCCGAGCCAGGACCTCGACCGGGCCGCCCTTCGGGCCGACTCGCTCAGGCTCTGCGCCGTCATGCCGACGCTCGTCGCCGCCCTCTGGCGGCTCGGGCGCGGGGCAGCGGTGGTGGAGCCGGTCGACGAGCTGGGTTTCGTGGAGAACTACCTCTACATGCTGACCGGCGAGACTCCCGAGCCCGCCCACGTGAAGGCGATGGAGCGGTACCTCGTCTCGACCATCGACCACGGCCTCAACGCCTCGACCTTCACGGCGCGGGTCGTCACCTCGACCGGGGCCGACCTGGCGGCCGCCGTCGTCGCCGGCATCGCCGCTCTGTCGGGACCGCTCCACGGCGGAGCGCCGAGCCGGGCGCTCGAGACGCTCGACGCCATCGGGACGCCGGAGCGCGCCGAGGCCCACATCCGCCGCGCCATCGAGCGAGGGGAGAAGATCATGGGCTTCGGGCACCGCGTCTACAAGACGGTGGACCCCCGCTCCGAGCTGTTGAAGGAGACGGCGAGGGAGCTCGGTGCGCCCCGTTTCGCCCTCGCCGAGCAGGTCGAGGAGACCGTCGTGCGGGTGCTCCGCGAGCTGAAGCCCGGCCGGGAGCTCTACGCCAACGTCGAGTTCTTCGCCGGGGTCGTCATGGAGGCCTGCGGGGTGCCGCCGGAGCTCTTCACGCCGAGCTTCGCCGTCTCGCGGACCGTCGGCTGGTGCGCCCACATCCTCGAGCAGGCCGCCGACAACCGCATCATCCGGCCGGCGTCGCGCTACGTCGGGCCGCCCCCGCCAAAGCCCGTCCCCGAGCCCTGACCGCCGGGCGGCCACGCCGGCGGCTCAGCCGAGCAGGTCCCTTGCCAGGTCCTCGAACATGTCGGTCGACATGTCGAGCGACTCGACGTCGACCCGCTCGTCGTCGCCGTGGAACATCCGGGCGAACTGCTCGAAGCGCAGCCGCTTCGAGAACATCCCGAAGCCGTACGCCACCGTCCCGAGCCGCCGGAAGAAACGGGCATCGGTCGCGCCCACCATGAAGAACGGCACCACCGGCGCGTCGGGGTGGAAGCGCCGGGACACCCGGGCCATGGCGTCGAAGAGCGGCGTCTCGACCGGGGAGGACGTCGCCGGGTCGGAGAGGGCGAAGACCACCTCGAGCTTGCCGGCGAGGTCGCCTACCGCCTCGGCGATGGCCGCCCGCACGTCCGCCTCGTCCTGGCCCGGCAGCGTCCTCACGTCGACGTCGAGCTCGACGGTGTCGGGGATGACGTTGATCTTCGTCCCGCCGTGCACGATGGTCGGCGCGAGCGTGAGGTGGGTACAGGCGTGCGCCTGGCGGGCGACCCCGAGGTCGTCGAGGCCGTCGAGCACGGCGTCGATCCGGGACGGGTCGAGCAGGAGTGCAGAGATCTCGTCGGGCCAGCCCATCCCCTCGACGAAGCGGCGCCAGGCGTCGTGCACCTGCGCCTCGGGCCGGTAGTCGGCGAGGCGGCGGACGACCTCGGCGGCGTTCACGACGGCGTTGTCGGTGCGAAGCGGCTGCGAGGCATGCCCGGCCTCGCCGTGCACCCTGAGCCGGCACCAGCAGCTCCCCTTCTCGCCGACGATGACGGGCAGCCTCGGACCCGAGCCGCCGTCGAGCGGGATCCCGCCCGACTCGGTGACGAGGTAGTCGCACAGCACGGCGTCCCGCTCGTGCTCGGCGAGCCAGGCGGCGCCGTGGGTGCCGAGCGCCTCCTCGTCCGCCACGGCGGCGAGCACGAGCGTCCCCTTCGGCCGAAAGCCGCTCCGGGCGAGGCGGTCGAAGGCGACCGACATGGCGGCCGTCAGGTTCAGCATGTCGACGGCGCCCCGGCCCCACACCTCGCCGTCGACGAGCTCGCCCGAGAACGGGTCGCGCGACCACGTGTCGGGGTTGGCCGGCACGACGTCGGTGTGACCGAGCCAGCAGAGCGACGGGGCGGACGGGTCGGAGCCCTCGAGGCGGGCGACGAGCGAGGCGCGTCCCGGCTCGGGCTCGTAGACGGCGAGGTCGGCGCCGCAGCCCTCGAGCTCGCTTCGCAGGAGGTCGACGTTGCGCACCTCGCCGCCCGACTCGACCGTGCCCTCGTTGACGCAGGCGTTGCGGATGAGCTGCTGCAGAAGGGGCACCACCTCGGCCATCAGGACTCCTCTCTCTGCCCGGCCACCCGCCGGAACATGAGGACGTGGGTCCCGATGACGGGGACCTCGTACTCGTCTCCGAACTCCTCGAAGCCCGCCTCGGCGTAGAACCGCCTCGCCCCGATCCGGGCGCTGCACCACAAGAAGCCGCCGCCCTCGCCCGCGACGTGCTCCACGCACGCCCGCAGGACCACGCCGCCGAGGCCCTGGCCCCGAAGGTCCTCCCGGGTCGCCATGCCGCGGAGGCGCCACGTCGCCTCGCCAGGCGCCACCTGCCCGGAGAGGGGCGCGGCGGGCGCCTCGGGGCGGACGTTGGCGGTCGCCACCACCTCGCCGGTGGCGGGGTCGCGCACGGCGAACATCACCATGGCGGGGTCGTCCATCGCCCGGGCCAGCTCCTCGAGGGTCTGGTGGGGTCGCAGCACGCGCTGGCGGAGCTCGAGGGTGGCGCTGGGGTCGACCTTCTCGGCCACCGGTGAGGGCATCGGGCCGCGATGGTACAGAGGAGGTGCGCGATGATCCCGGTGTGCACGAGGCCGTGGCGGGTTTCGCCCGGACAGCCGACCAGTACGAGCGCGGCAGGCCCGGCTACCCGTCGGCCGCCGTCGACTTCGTCGTCCGGGCCGCCGGGCTCGCCCCGGGCCGCCTGGTCGTCGACCTCGGGGCCGGCACCGGCAAGTTCACCCGGGAGCTGATCCGAAGCGGCGCCCGGGTCGTCGCGGTCGAGCCGGTCGAGGAGATGCGCGCCCAGCTCGCCGCCGCCGTCCCGGGCGTGGAGCTCCGCGCCGGCACGGCGGAGCGGACCGGGCTCCCCGACGGCGTGGCGGCAGCCGTGACCGCAGCCCAGGCCTTCCACTGGTTCTCGAGCGCCGCGGCCCTCGGCGAGATCGCCCGCATCCTCGAGCCGGGCGGGGCGCTCGCCCTCGTCTGGAACAACCGCAGCGAGTCCGACCCCCTCGGGGCGCAGGTGAGCGCCCTGCTCGAGCGGCGCCGGGGCGACGAGCCCACCCACCGCTCGGGCGCCTGGCGGCGGGCGCTCCAGCAGAGCGACCTGTTCGAGGAGGACGAGGAGTTCCGCTGCGACTTCGCCCAGGAGCTCGACGCCGCAGGGCTCGTGGACCGGGTCGGCTCGATCAGCTTCGTCGGCACGCTCCCCGAGGCTGAGCGGGCGGAGCTGCTCGAGGAGCTGCGCGGCCTCGTCCCGCCGGACGGCACCGTCACCATCGGCTACGTCACCGAGGTGTTCGTCTACCGCAAGCGGTAGGTCTCTCGGACCGCCCGGCCGAGCGGCGCCAGGGCCGCCCGGGCCGCCCCCTTACGCTGGTGCGGTCATGCTCTCCGCGCTCGACCTCGAGCTCGTCGTCGGGGGTCGCCAGCTGCTCGCGCCGGCGACCTTCCAGGTCGCGCCCGGCGACAGGGTCGGCCTCGTCGGGCGGAACGGCGCCGGCAAGACCACCCTCGCCCGCGTCCTCGCCGGCGAGGCGATGCCGGCATCGGGCAAGGTGCAGCGAAAGGGCCAGGTCGCCTACCTGCCCCAGGACCCCCGCACGGGCGACCTCGACGTGAAGGCGGTCGACCGGATCCTGTCCGCCCGCCACCTCGACACCGTGCTCGCACAGCTCGAGGCGGCCCGCCACGCCATGGCTGCGCCGGCTTCGGTGGGCGGGCCGGCCGGCCGGTCGGGCGGGCGCCGGGAGGGCCCCGCCGGCGCCGGCCCCGACCAGGACGGCGCCGACCCCCAGCAGGAGGCCATGCGCCGCTACGCCCGGCTCGAGGAGCGCTTCCAGTCGCTCGGCGGCTGGGCGGCCGAGGCGGAGGCGGCCTCCATCGCCTCGAGCCTTGGGCTTCCCGAGCGCGTCCTCTCCCAGCGCCTCGGCACCCTCTCGGGCGGCCAGCGGCGGCGCGTCGAGCTCGCACGGGTGCTCTTCTCGGGGGCGCCGACGCTCGTGCTCGACGAGCCGACGAACCACCTCGACGCCGACTCCATCGTCTGGCTCCGCAGCTACCTGAAGGGTCACGACGGGGGGCTCGTCGTGATCAGCCACGACGCCGAGCTGCTCGAGGCCGTCGTGAACAAGGTCTTCCACCTGGACGCCACGCGCTGCGAGCTCGACGTCTACCGCGTCGGCTGGAAGGCCTACCTCGAGCAGGTGGCGGCCGACGAGCGCCGCCGGCGGCGGGAGCGGCAGAACGCCGAGCGCAAGGCCGTGGCGCTGCGCGCCCAGGCGGACCGGATGCGGGCGAAGGCGACCAAGGCCCGCATGGCCCACAACCTCGAGCGCCGGGCCGCCCGCCTCGAGTCGCGGCTCGAGGACGTGCGCCGGGCCGACAAGGTGGCCAAGCTCCGCTTCCCCGCCCCGGCGCCGTGCGGGAGGACGCCGCTCACAGCCGCCGGGCTCTGCAAGTCCTTCGGCTCGCTCGAGGTCTTCGCCGGCGTCGACCTCGCCGTCGACCGCGGGAGCCGGGTCGTCATCCTCGGCCTCAACGGCGCCGGCAAGACGACGCTGCTGCGGCTCCTCGTCGGCCTCGACCGGCCCGACGCCGGCGAGGTCGTCCCGGGCCACGGCCTCAGGCTCGGCTACTACGCCCAGGAGCACGAGACCCTCGTGCCCGATGCCTCGGTGTTCGAGAACGTCCGGCACGTCGCGCCCCTCTCGGTGACCGACGCCGAGATCCGGCGGATCCTCGGGTCGTTCCTCTTCGGCGGCGACCGGATCGACCAGCGGGCGGGCACGCTCTCTGGCGGCGAGAAGACGCGCCTCGCCCTCGCCACGCTCGTCGTCTCGGCCGCCAACGTGCTGCTCCTCGACGAGCCCACCAACAACCTCGACCCCGCCAGCCGGGCCGAGGTGCTGACGGCGCTGCGGACCTACGAGGGGGCGATCGTCCTCGTCACCCACGACCCCGGCGCCGTCGCCGCCCTCTCGCCCGACAGGGTGGTGCTCATGCCAGACGGGGTCGAGGACGCCTGGACCGACGACTTCGCCGACCTCATCGCCCTCGCCTGATCTACGGCAGGGCTCAGGCGCCCGCGGCCTCGCCGAGCGGCCGCCGGTAGCGGAGCTCCATCGGGCGGACCCCCGCCCGCTCGAAGACCTCCCTCGCCCCGTCGTGCCGCCAGCCGTGGTGCTCGTAGAAGCGGCGGGCCGAGCGGTTGTCCTCGAGCACCCACAGGGTCGCCTGCACGAAACCCGCCTCCTCCAGCCGGGCCACGCCCTCGCCGAGGAGCGCCCTCCCAGCGCCGGACCCCCACCTGTCCGGGTGCACGTAGATGCCGTAGACCTCGCCGGTGCCGCCCCGCTCGGCCGGCGCGAGGTCGTCGTCGCGGGTGGGCCCGTAGCCGAGCCAGCCGACCACCTCGCCGTCGAGCTCGGCGACGATGGTGACCGTCCCGGGGACGTCGGGCGAGACGATGATCCGCTCCCAGCGCCGCACCCGGTCCTCGAGCTCCCGGGTCATGTCGTCGAGGAAGCTGTCGGGGAAGATGCCCCGGTAGGCGACCTGCCAGGCGGCGACGTGGGCCCGGGTCACGGCCCGGGCGTCGCGCACCTCGGCGAGGCGGACCGTGACTGCCATGGGCGATTCTCGCGCGCCCGCGCCCCTGCCTCTGGACGAAACGAACATACGTTCGTACACTGACGAGGTGGCAGCGCTCGCCGAGCTCGTCGCCCGGCCCGGCAAGCCGGCGCCGGTGGCGCCGGTGCTGGCGGCCGAACGCCTCCTGCCGGTCACGGCCGCCCTCGAGGCCGTCCTCCCCCAGCGAGGGCTGCAGCGCGGCTCGACCGTCCACGTCACCTCGACGGGTGCGGCCGGGGCGACCTCGCTCGCCCTCGAGCTCCTCGTCGGCATCTCGATGAGCGGCTCGTGGTGCGCCGTCGCCGGGTGCCCGAGCCTCGGGCTGGCGGCGGCGGCCGAACGTGGCGTCGAGCTCGGCCGCCTCCTCGTCGTCCCCGAGCTCGGGGGCGAGGGAAGGTGGCAGCAGGTGGTGGCCTCGCTGTTCGACGCCGTCGACGCCGTCGTGCTCGCCCCACCGCCGTCGGTCCGCCCGGCCGACGCGAGGCGCCTCGTCGCCCGCGCCCGGGACCGCCGCTCGGTCTTCGTCGTGCTCGACCACCGCGGTCGTTGGCCGGGCCCGGCCGATCTGCGCTGCGGCGTGACCGCCTCGAGCTGGAACGGGCTCGGGAAGGGCCACGGCCTCCTTCGCGCGAGGACCATCCAGGTCGAGGTGAGCGGCCGGGGCGCCGCCGCCCGCCCCCGCAGCGCCCCGCTCTCGTTGTCCGCCTGAGGAGCGCCGACCCGCGATGCGCACCCTCGTCGTCTGGTGCCCCCACTGGCCCCTCGTGGCCGCCGGCCTCGACGGCGTCCCGGCGGCCGTCCTGCGGGGGAACCGGGTCGTCGCCGTGTCGGCACCCGCCCGGGCCGAGGGGGTCAGGCTCCGCCAGCGGCGGCGGGAGGCCGAGGCCACCTGCCCGGGCATCGCCCTCGTCCGGGAGGACCCGGTGGGGGACCTGCGGGCCTTCGAGCCGGTGGTCTCGGCGGTCGGTGAGTTCACGCCCGTCCTCGAGCTCACCCGCCCCGGGGTCTGCTCGCTGCCGGTGCGGGGGCCGGCCCGCTACTTCGGAGGGGAGGCCCCGCTCGCCCGGCAGGTGGCCGACACCGTCGAGCGGGCGGCCGGCGTCCGCCCCCGCGTCGGCATCGCCGACACCCCCTTCGCGGCCCGCCTCGCCGCCCGGCACGGTCTCGTCGTGCCACCAGGAGAGACCGCCGCCTGGCTGGCGGGGCTGCCGATCGGGGTCCTCGGGCCTCCCGACCTCGTGGAGCTGCTCGGCCGGCTCGGCCTCGAACGGGTCGGCGACTTCACGGCCCTCGACGAGGGGATCGTCGGCTCGCGCTTCGGGAGCGAGGGGGTGAGGGCGCACCGGCTGGGGAGGGGCCTCGACCTGGAGGCACTGGCGCTCAGCGACCCGCCGCCCGACTTGAGCGTCGCCCGGGAGCTCGAGGAGCCGGTCGACCAGGTGGAGGTGGTCGCCTTCCTCGCCGCCGGGCTCGCCGAGGAGCTCGTCGGCCGCCTCGCCCCCCGCGGCCTCGCCTGCAGCAAGCTCCTCGTCGAGGCGGCGACCGAGCACGCCGAGGAGACGAGCCGGTGGTGGCGGGCTGAGCAGCCCTTCACCGAGCGGGCCATGGTCGACCGGGTCCGCTGGCAGCTCGAGGGCTGGCTCTCCGGGCCGTTCGGCGCCCCGGGAGCCCCCACCGCCGGCATCACCCTCGTCCGGCTGACCGCCGGCGAGGTCGTCGCCGAGGAGGGCCGCCAGCTCGGGGTCTTCGGCGAGCCGGCCGAGGTCCGCCAGCGGGTGGAGCGCCACGTGGCGCGCATCCAGGGCCTCCTCGGTCACGAGGCGGCCGGCACGGCCGTGCTGACCGGGGGGAGGGGTCCGGGAGACCAGGCGCGTTTCGTGCCGTTCGGGGAGCCGCGTGAGGAGCCAGCCTCTCTCCATCACCCCTGGCCCGGGCGCCTCCCGTCACCCGCCCCGGCGCTCGTCCACGCCGACCCTTCGGCCGCCCGCGTGCTCGGGTGGGACGGACAGGCGGTCGGGGTGACGGGTCGCGGCAGGTGCACGGCCGAGCCGGCGACCGTCGAGCTCCCCGCCGCGCTCTCGCCCGAGCGGTCCACCGGGCGGCTGGCGGTCGTCGGATGGGCGGGACCGTGGCCTGCGGAGGAGCGCTGGTGGGATCCGGAGGGGGTCCGCCGCCGGGCGCGGCTGCAGGTCCAGCTCGAGGACGGGAGCGCCCACGTCCTCGTCCTCGAGTCCGGCAGGTGGGGGGTCGAGGCGACCTACGACTGAGCACGGTCGGGGCGACCGGTGCCGTAGGCTCTCAGCAAGCTCTCAGCTTTGGTGGAGAGAGGGCCCAGGCGCGCTCGGCAGGATGTACCCAGCCCGGAACGGTCTCCCCCGCCCCGTTCCGGGTAACGAAGCGAGAAGACGGGTTCGGCTCCGGACGAGCATGACCGGCCGCATCTCCCAGAGGTGACCTCAGTTGGACGAACGGAACGAGCACAGCGAACCGATCGACGAGCGAGGCGTGTCATCCTCGATCCCCTCCGGGGCCGGACCCGTTTCTCCACCCGAGCACCTGCAGGACGTCACGCCCGTGCCGGAGCCGGACATCCCCGTCGGCATCGACGACCTCGACGAGGCGGACGGCCCTCCCACAGGGGAGCTGCCGCCGTCGCTCACCCAGCCCTGGACCCCGCTCCCCAGCTGGCGCCCGACCGGCCCGGAGGGTGCCGCCCCAGGACCCGGCGAGTCCCCGCCCTACAGCGCCGGACCCTACGGCGGCGGTCCCTACGGCGGCGGCCCGTATGGCGGCCCCTACGGCGGCGGCCCCTACGGCGGCGGCCCCTACGGGGGCGGGCCCTACGGCGGCGGCCCCTTCGGCCCGGGACCGGCGCAGGACGAGCCGAAGCGTCCCCGCGGCAAGGTCATCGCCGCCGGCGTCGGAGCCGCCCTCCTCCTCATCGGGGCGGGCGCCGGCCTCGCCGTCGCCCTCTCGAGCGGCCCGTCCCCCCGGGTGACGACGAGCGCCGTCAACGACAACAGCTCCCCGCACTCGGGCGCCTCGCTCCACACCTCTCGCATCGCGAGGAGCGTCGACCCCGCCGTGGTCGACATCAACACCAACATCGAGTACCCGGGCGGCACCGCCCAGGCCGCCGGCACGGGCATGATCGTCTCCTCGAACGGCTACATCGTCACGAACAACCACGTCGTCGAGGACGCCACGAGCATCCAGGTGTCGATCGCCGGGCGCGGCAAGTTCACCGCCTCGTTCGTCGGCGCCAGCCCCACCAACGACGTCGCCGTCATCAAGGTGCAGGACGTCCAGGGGCTCCCGACCGTCACGTTCGGCAACTCCTCCACGCTCGCCGTCGGCGACCCGGTCGTGGCCATCGGCAACGCCCTCGGCCTCGGCGGCGCCCCCACCGTGACGACGGGGACGGTGTCGGCGCTCGGGCGCGCCATCACGGCCAGCGACAGCACCGGCTCGAGCGAGCATCTGACCGGGATGATCCAGACCGACGCACCGATCGAGCCGGGCAACTCGGGCGGCCCGCTCGTGGACGCGGCGGGCCATGTCATCGGCATGGACACGGCCGCGGCGTCGGCCGACGGCTCGGGGTCGTCGCTCGGCTTCGCCCTGCCGATCAACCGTGTGGTCGCCCTCGCCACCCAGATCGAGCACCACCAGCACGGCGCCGACGTCGTCCTTGGCCTTCCCGCCTTCCTCGGGATCGACGGGCAGAACGTCGCCCTGTTCGGGCAGGCCTCGAGCAACGGGGTCAACATCGTCGACGTCGTGCCGGGCACGCCGGCCGCCAAGGCGGGCATCCAGTCCGGCGACGTCATCCTCAAGTTCGACGGCGTGTCGACGCCGACCATCCAGGCCCTCTCGGGCCAGATCCGCAAGCTGCGCCCGGGCGACGTGGCCACCGTCACCTACGAGTCGCAGTTCGGGACTCGCACCGTCACGGTCCACCTGGCGCCCGGCCCGGCCGCCTGACGGCCGCCGCCCGGCACGAGGGCCAGAGGGCCGCCGAGACAAGGGGACAGATCATGGGCTGGCAGCCTCCGAGGAACGTGAGCGTGGCCGACCGCGCGACGGGCACGTCCATCGCCGCGAGCGGGGACGCCGAGACCGGGCCGAGGATCCTCGTCGTCGACGACGAGGAGTCGATCACCGAGCTCGTGGCGATGGCGCTTCGCTACGAGGGCTTCACCGTCGAGACCGCCTCGGCCGGCTACCCCGCCCTCGCCCGCCTCGACGAGTTCCGCCCCGACCTCGTGCTGCTCGACGTCATGCTGCCCGACATCGACGGGTTCTCGATCGCCGAGCGGGTGCGCAGGGAGCGGCGGGACGTCCCCGTCCTGTTCCTCACCGCCAAGGACGCCACCGAGGACAAGGTGCGCGGCCTCACCATCGGCGGCGACGACTACGTGACGAAACCCTTCTCCATCGCCGAGCTCGTCGCCCGCGTGCACGCAATCCTGCGAAGGACAGGCAAGGACGAGGGCTCGCGCAAGCTCGTCCTCGAGGACCTCGAGATGGACGACGACGCCCACGAGGTGCGCCGGGCGGGGGAGCTCGTCGATCTCACGGCGACGGAGTACCGGCTGCTCCGGTACCTGCTCGTGAACGCCCGCCGGGTGCTCACCCGCGCCCAGCTGCTCGACCACGTCTGGAGCTACGACTTCGGCGGGGACGCCGGCGTCCTCGAGACCTACATCAGCTACCTGCGCAAGAAGATCGACTTCGTGGAGCCGCACCTCATCCAGACCGTTCGCGGGGTCGGCTACGTGCTCCGGCCGCCGCGGGGCTGACCCGGCGCGGCCCGGTCACACCGTGCCACTTCGCACCCGACTCGTCCTCCTCCTCGTGGCGCTCGTCGCCGTCGCGCTCGTCGCCACCGACGCCATCACCTTCAGCTCGCTGCGGAGCTCGCTCTACACCCAGATCGACTCGCAGCTCCAGCAGTCGCTGAACCACCCGGGGCGGGGTTGCTCGCCGGGCGCGCCGGCCAACACGTACACGGCGGCCTACACGACGAGCGGCCAGCTGGCCGGCGAGGCGCCGACGCTCTGCATCCCCTATGCCGGGTACGAGCCCACCTCGGCCGAGCCGATACCGAAGATCACCGCCTCGCTCGTCCAGAAGGCCGCCAGCCTCGCAGGCCAGACCGGCTGGTACACCTCCGTGCCCACCAGCGTCCCGGCGGTGGAGGACCGGTTGCTCTTCGTCGTCAACCCGGGCCCGTTCGAGGGCGGCTCCGGCCCGGTCCTCGTCGTCGGCCAACCGCTCACCCAGGTCAACTCGACCCTCTCCCACCAGCTGCACCAGGACCTCTTCGTCGGCCTCGCCGTCCTCGTCGCCCTCGCGCTGGCGGCGGCCGCCCTCGTGCGCCTCTCGATGCGCCCGCTCGAGCGGATGGCCCGCACGGCGGGGGAGATCGCCGCGGGCGACCTCTCGGCCCGGGTCGAGCACGTCGACGAGCGGACCGAGGCCGGGCAGCTCGGGTCGGCCCTCAACGCCATGCTCACCCAGATCGAACAGGCCTTCAAGGACAAGGAGATCTCAGAGGAGCAGCTGCGGCGTTTCGTGGCGGACGCCTCGCACGAGCTGCGCACGCCGCTCACCTCGATCCGCGGCTACGCCGAGCTCTTCCGCAAGGGCCTCGCCGACCGCCCGGACGACCTCGCCTCCGCCATGCGGCGGATCGAGAGCGAGTCGGTCCGCATGGCCGGCCTCGTCGAGGACCTCCTCCTCCTCGCCCGCCTCGACCAGGGCCGCCCGCTCACCTTCGAGCCGGTCGACGTCGTCGCCCTGGCGAACGACGCCTCGACCGACGCCCGGGCGATCGACCCGAGCCGCACCGTCACCGTCTCGGGGCCCGACCGGCTCGTCGTCGCCGCCGACGAGCAGCGGCTCCGCCAGGTGCTCGGCAACCTCGTCAACAACGCCGTCGTCCACACTCCCGCCGGCACGCCGATCGAGCTGGTCCTCTCGCGGAGCGGCGACGAGGCGTCCATCGCCGTGGTCGACCACGGCCCGGGGATCTCCGACGGCGACACGACGCACGTCTTCGAGCGCTTCTGGCGGGCCGACCGGTCCCGCGGGCGCATCCAGCAGGCGCAGGCGAGAGGAGCGGGGCTCGGGCTCTCCATCGTGGCCGCCATCGTCGCCGCCCACGGCGGCTCCGTCTCGCTCAGGCGCACCGAAGGAGGGGGTGCCACCTTCCTCGTCGAGCTGCCGACCGTGCACGAGACGCCCGCCGAGAAACGGCCGGCGGGGGTTTCGCACAACGGAGCGCCCGCCGAGGGCGACCGCCTCAGCCGACAGGAACAGCCGAGCGAGCAGGTTCGCTGAAGTCTCCGGCGGGGTGCTCGGCCGCCAGCTCGGCGCGCCGCCTCGCCGCCCAGCCCGGTCCCCTCAGCACGAAACCCAACCGGTCCTGCCACGACCGCGCCGCGCCCACGTCCTTCAGCATCTCGTAGTGCTCGTGGGCGGCGATGCGGAGCGGGTTGAAGGTGTTGATGTTCTTCGTGAGGCCGTAGACGACCGGCTCGGACTCGGGCTCGAAGGTCCCGAAGAGCCGGTCCCAGACGATGAGGATGCTGCCGTGGTTGCGGTCGAGGTAGCGGGGGTTGCTGCCGTGGTGCACCCGGTGGTGTGAGGGGGTGTTGAGCGCCTCCTCGGCGACGCCGAGCCTCTCGATCGTCTCGGTGTGGATCCAGTACTGGTAGAGGAGGTTGATCCCTCGGGCGCTGTTGACCAGCTCCGGCCGGATGCCGAGGAGGCAGAGGAGCGAGTACGGGACGAAGGCGCCGAAGGCTTCGGCGACGGGCTGGCGCAGGGCGGTCGAGAGGTTGTAGCGCTCGCTCGAGTGGTGCACGACGTGGACCGCCCAGAGGGCCCGGCACTCGTGCATGAGGCGGTGGTTCCAGTAGTAGATGAAGTCCCAGCCGAGCGTGGCCGCCGCGAGCGCCGCGGCGCCGGTCCCGAGGTCGGGCAGGGCCCGGCGGTCCCACATGCGCCTCAGGCTCGTGTTGGCGGCGAACCACGTCGTGAACGCCGTGCCGCCCGTGACGACGGCCGTGACGCCACCGGCCGAGGCGACCTTGCGGGCGGCCCTGGCGACCCGCTCGCGCCGGGGCGAGCCCTCGAGGGTGGAGAGGCGGTCGGCGAGGGTCGTGACGGCCGCCGCCCCGGCGGCGATGCCGACGAGCGTCTTGCCGTAGCGGCCCTTTCCCGGTGTCACGTGCTTCAGGGCCTTCGGGACGAGGAGCGGGGCGACGAGGCTCCCGACCCCCATGGCGAGGCTGGCGCCGGTGTCCTTGCGCTCGTAGCGCCCTTGCGAGAGGTCCCTCGCCGATGCGGCCCGCTTCGGGGCCTCCCGCTCCCGCAGGAAGAGGTACTCGGCGCCCATCGTGCCGAAGTAGAGGGGGATGGCGACCACGGTCGGGTCCTTCACCGCCACCATGCTACGGGCGCCTCCGGGTCCTGGTCCTCACGAGCCGTCCCACTCGAGCCAGTGGGTGAGGTCGCGCTCCAGCATGCGCTCGAGCTGGTGGATCTCGTCGCCGTACTGCTCCCGGAGCAGCTCGAGGATGGCGGGCGAGGGGGCGCGCCGCCCCTCGGTGACGATGCCCCGTCTCCTCCTCAGCGGGCGGCGCCCCTGGGCGTAGAAGGTCGGGTCGATGCCGAGGTGGCGTGCCAGGCGCTGCATGACCCGGACGGGGCGCTCGGCGATGTCGTCGTAGACCCCGACGAGGAGCTGCTCTTTCGAGAAGGCGCTCCGCCAGGTGGTGATCGAGCGCGTGAAGGTGCTCTTGGCCCGGAGCCGCCGTGACCCGAGGACGTCGACGAACCAGGCGTCCGTCGCCTCGTGCGGGTCCATCTGGCAGGCGCGCAGGAAGTAGAGAGAGGCCGACCAGGCTCGCTGCATGGGGTTTCGCACGTTGAGGAAGAGCCGGAGGTCCGGGCAGGCGGCTGCGATGGTGGCCACCACCTTCGGGCCGAGGATGGCGTAGGCGGGGGTGATCTCGCCCTGCTTGATGCCGGGCGGGGCGGGCGGGAACATGGCCAGCCAGGGCTCGGGCCCCTCGGCCGCCCGCTGGTTCCAGTAGTGGATCTCCTTGCCGGCGGGGAAGAGCACCTCCGGATGGCGGCGCAGGTTGGCGTAGAGCCAGGTCGTCCCGCAGCGCTGTCCTCCGATCCCGAGGAAGTCGGGCATGGTGTCTCTCCTCGCCGGCGTGCGGGCGAGGTTAGGCGAGCCGCCCAGAGGGAGGGATACCCGAACATACGTTCGCTCTGACGGGGTATCCTCGCGCGCCTGTGAGCGAGGGCCGCACTCCCTACGCCGAGCTGCACTGCCACTCGAGCTTCAGCTTCCTCGACGGGGCATCGCACCCCGAGGAGCTCGTCGCCGAGGCGGCCCGGCTCGGCCTCGAGGCGCTCGCCCTGACGGATCACGACGGGCTGTACGGAGTGGTCCGTTTCTTCGAGGCGGCCCGGGAGGCGGGCGTGCCGGCGGTGTACGGAGCCGAGCTCTCGCTGGCCTCCCCCCTCCGACCTCCCGCCGCCCCGCCCTTCAGGCGAAGTGTGCAGAAAGTCGAGGGACTTTTGCAATGTTCCCTCGAATTCCCGCACAGTTCGCCCCTGACCGACCCGGCCCCGGCGGCCCCGGTGGCCCCCGGAGCCCCCGGACCCCCGCCCGGACCACCCGGACCGCCCGCCCCCAAGGCCCCGCCCCGCACGAGGGTCCCCGACCCGGAGGGCACCCACCTCCTCGTCCTCGCCAAGGACGCCTCCGGCTACACACGCCTCGCCCGCGCCCTCAGCGAGGGCCACCTCGCCGGCCGGGAGAAGGGGCGCCCCTGCTTCGACCCCGCCCGCCTGGCCGAGCTCGCCGGCGGCCACTTCACCGTCCTCACCGGTTGCCGCAAGGGTGCGGTCCCGAGGGCGCTCGTCTCGGCGGGACCCGCCGCCGCGGGAAGGGAGCTCGACCGCCTCGTCGAGCTCTTCGGCCGCGACGACGTGGCCGTCGAGCTCTGGGACCTCGGCGACCCCCTCGACAGCGCCCGCAACGACGCCCTCGCCGAGCTCGCCGCCAGCCGCGACCTGAACATCGTCGCCACGAACGTGGTGCACTACGCCACGCCGGCCGACTGCCGCCTCGCCTCGGTCGTGCAGGCCATCCGCTCGGGCGTCCCGCTCGACGACCTCGACGGCTATCTCCCCGCCGCCGGCATGGCCTACCTGCGGGGCGGGACCGAGCAGGCGAGGCGTTTCGCCCGCTACCCCGGAGCGGTCGAGTTCGCCGCCGAGCTCGGCCGGGCGAGCGCCTTCGACCTGAAGCTCGTGGCGCCGAGGCTCCCCGACTTCCCCCTCCCGCCGGGCGAGAACGAGATGTCGTTCCTGCGCTCGCTCGTCGAGGAGCGGGCCGTCCGGCGCTACGGCCCCCGCCACGCCGAGCAGGTGAAGGGAGCCTGGGCCCAGCTCGACCACGAGCTCGAGATGATCGACCAGCTCGGCTTCCCCGGCTACTTCCTCGTGGTCTGGGACATCGTCGAGTTCTGCCGCCGCAACGACATCTACTGCCAGGGCCGCGGCTCGGCGGCGAGCTCGGCGGTCTGCTACGTCCTCGGCATCACGAACGCCGACGCCGTCTCGCTCGGCCTCCTCTTCGAGCGCTTCCTGTCACCCGAGCGCGACGGCCCGCCCGACATCGACGTCGACATCGAGAGCGGCCGGCGCGAGGAGGTCATCCAGTACGTCTACGAGCGCTACGGGCGGGAGTGCGCCGCCCTCGTGGCGGTCGTGGTCACCTACCGGGCGCGCTCGGCCATCCGCGACACCGGCAAGGCCTTCGGCCACCCCGAAGGCCAGGTCGACGCCTGGTCGAAGCAGATCGAGCGCTGGAGCGCCCTCGGCGGCGGGCGGCACGTCAACACGGGGGACCGCAGCGGCCACTGGTCGTGGTGGTCGGGGGCGGTCGCCCGCGAGCTGGCCCGGAGCGACGAGGCCCGCCGGTCGCGCCGCCTGCCCGACCGCCCCGGAAGGAACGACGCCTGCTCCCCGGCACGAAACCCACCCCGTCCTCCCGGCCGGGACGACATCGCCCGGGAACCCGGCTCGCGCCCCTGGACCGCCGACGAGGGCGCGGCCGCCGAGGCGGTGAGGGAGCTCGGCATCCCCTTCACGGTGCTGGCGGCGGCGACCGAGCTCGAGGGCTTCCCGCGCCACCTCGGGATCCATCCGGGCGGCATGGTCATCTGCGACCGCCCCGTCTCGGAGGTCTGCCCGGTCGAGTGGGCACGCATGGAGGGTCGCACGGTCCTCCAGTGGGACAAGGACGACTGCGCGGCGGTGGGCCTCGTCAAATTCGACCTCCTCGGCCTCGGCATGCTCGAGGCGATCCACCGTGCTGTCGACCTCGTGCGGGCCTACCACGGCGTCGGGATCGACCTGGCGGCGGTCCCGCAGGAGGACGAGGTCTACGAGATGCTCTGCCGGGGCGACTCGGTCGGCGTCTTCCAGGTCGAGAGCCGGGCCCAGATGGCGACGCTCCCGCGGCTGCAGCCGCGGAACTTCTACGACCTCGTCGTCGAGGTGGCGCTCATCCGCCCCGGCCCCATCCAGGGAGGCTCGGTCCACCCCTACATCCGCCGGCGGAACGGGCTCGAGCCGGTCACCTACCTCCACCCGGTCTTCGAGAAGAGCCTGAAGAAGACGCTCGGCGTGCCCCTCTTCCAGGAGCAGCTGATGCAGATGGCGATCGACGCCGCCGGTTTCTCGGCCTCGGAGGCGGACCAGCTCCGCCAGGCGATGGGCTCGAAACGGTCCGCCGCCCGCATGGAACGTCTCCGCGAGCGGCTCTTCGCCGGCATGGCAGAGCGCGGCATCACCGGGGAGGTGGCCGAGGAGATCTGGGAGAAGTTGCGGGCGTTTGCCAATTTCGGCTTCCCCGAGAGCCACTCGGTGTCCTTCGCCTACCTCGTCTACGTGAGCGCCTGGCTGAAGCTGCACTACCCGGCCGCCTTCCTCGCCGCCCTCCTCAACTCACAGCCGATGGGGTTCTGGGCGCCGCACACCCTCGTCGCCGACGCCGCCCGCCACGGCGTGACCGCCCGGCGCCCGGACGTGAACCTGAGCTCGGCGGTCGCCTCGCTCGAGCCGCTCGGTGCCACCGACAGCACGCCGGCGGTCCGCCTCGGCGTCCTCGGGGTGAAGGGGGTGGGGGACGACCTCGCCGAGCGGATCGCCTCCGGCCGCCCCTACTCCTCGATCGAGGACCTCGCCCGGCGCTCTGGCGCAGGGCGCACCGCTCTCGAGGCCCTCGCCACGGCGGGGGCGCTCGACTGCCTCACCAGGTGCGCAGCCGGCTCCTCCACCGACCCCCCCACCCGGGGGTCGGCCCGCCGGCAGGCCCTCTGGGCAGCCGGGGCGGCGGCCGAGTCGCGCCCCGACCGCATCCCGGGCACGATCGTCGGAACGGACGCCCCTCGACTCCCGGCGATGGAGCCGGTCGAGGAGATGTCGGCCGACCTGAAGACGCTCGGGCTGTCGCCGGGCACGTCCCCGATGGCGTTCCTCAGGCCGGACCTCGAGCGAAAGGGGGTCGTCACCGTCGCCTCCCTCATGGGCGTGCCGAACGGCGACAGGGTCACCGTCGCCGGGATCGTCACCCACCGCCAGAGGCCGGCCACGGCAGGGGGGACCACCTTCCTCAACCTCGAGGACGAGACCGGCCTCGTCAACGTCATCTGCTCGCCGGGGCTCTGGGTCCGCTACCGGCGGGCGGCTCGTTCCGCCGTCATCCTGCTCGTGCGCGGACGGCTCGAGCGAGCCGACGGCGCCCATGCCGAGGCGCTCTCGGGGGCGAACCTCATCGCCGAGCACGTCGAGGAGGTGCGTTTCGACATGGCGATCGCACGCTCCCGCGACTTCCACTGAGACCCCGGCCTGCCGGACGACCTGCCCCCGGCCGGGCCGGAACGATCCCCGGCCCGGCCGGGGGCGCCTAGTAGCGGAACACCCCCGCCGAGGTGACGGCGCTCGTCCCGCCGGCGGTCGTGACGGTGACGTGCACGGTCCCCGAGCCGTGCGGGGAGGTCACCTTCAGCTCGGTGGCCGAGACCTGGACGAGGTGGGTCGCCAGCCTGCCGCCGAAGTGCACCGCCGTCGCCCCGCTCAGGTGTTGGCCGAAGATGAGGACGGTGGTGCCGCCGGCGGGCGAGCCCGACTTCGGGCTCAGCTTGGTCAGCACGGGTCGGGCGACGAAGGTGAACCGGTCGGCCGAGGTCGCCGCGCTGAGGGCGAAGTCCTCGACTCCCATCCGCAGGTCCACCGTCCCGGCCGGTGTCGCCGGCATGACAGCCGTGCAGGTCGTGGCCGTCGTGCAGCTGGCAGGCACCATGTGGCTTCCCACCTTCACCTCGTCGGCACCCGGGATCGTGAGGAAGCCGGATCCTGTGATCGTCACCTGCGCCCCCCCGGCCGACGGGCCGAGCGCCGGAGAGATTCCGGTCACGGCGGGCGCAGACACCTGGGTCCCGAGGGCGTGACAGATGAGGGCCGCAAGGCCGGGGAAGTAGTTGCTCGCCTTGAGGGAGCCGGTGAGGCCGGTGAGCTGGGGCGTGCCGAGACCGCTCGCCATGTCGTAGCCGAAGCCCGCCGGGAAGAGGCCTCCGAGGTAGCCCGAGGGGGTGTAGTCGTCGTTGCCGGACTGGACGTCGTAGAGGGCTTCGTAGCCCCCGTTCGGCTGCTTGTAGATGTACGAGGCGTCGACACCCGCAAGGTCGTAGAGGACCTGCGGGAGCACGCCAGGTCGCCCCGAGGCGTAGTCGGTGCAGAACGGCGAGCTGTCGATGAGGGCGGCCGCAGCGGCCCACAGCGGCGCCGCGGCGCTCGTCCCGCCGATCGGCAGCCAGCCCTTCACCGGGCTCGCCGAGCCCGTGTAGAAGATCGTGTAGCCCGTGTTCGGGTCGGCGTCGGCGCTCACGTCGGGCGCCTGGCGGATGAGGGCGTCGGTGCTCGCCGCCGAGCAGTCCTTCGTGTCGACGACGGAGTTCGAGTTCTCGAGACCGGGGATCGCCGTCACGTCCTGGTACTTCGGCATGCACCAGAAGGCGGAGATGCCGCCGCCTCCCGCGCCGCTCTGGGAGCCGGAGTCGTTCCAGACCTTCTCGGTGGTCTTGCCGATCGACGTCCCGCCCACGCTCACGACGAGGGGCTGGCTCCCCGGGTCGTCGACGGCGAGCGAGGACTCGATCGAGGGGTCGCCCGTCCTCACGCAGTCGGTCGACCCGGTGTCGCCGGCTGCGGCGAAGACCGTCTGTCCCTGCGAGTTCGCCTGCTCGAAGAGCGTCTGCTCTGCCTGGAGGGCTGCCGGGTCCGACGCGAGCTCGCAGAGCCCCCAGCTCGTCGAGACGACGGGGTCGGTGTCGGCGTTGAAGAGCTGGGTGTAGAGGTCGAGGGTGGCACTGCCGCTGTTCGGTGCCTGGTAGACGTCGACGGTCGCCTGGGGTGCGAGGCCGATCACGTCCTCGATGTCCAAGGCGGCCTCGCCAGAGCCGGCGCCGGTCCCTGCTCCGCCGTCGACGCCCACGTAGTTGACCGTGGCGCTCGTCCCGTAGCAGGACTGGTAGGCGGCGATGTCGCTCGGGAGGTTCGGCTCGAACTCGACGAGAGCGACGTGCACGCCCTGGCCGAGGTCGCCGAGGTCGTAGAGCGGCGTCATGCCGTAGTAGGCCGCCAGCTGGTCGGCCGTGAAGCTGCCGAACGAGCTCGCAGCCGAGGTCGCCGCCGAGCAGGGCCGTGGTCCGGTGGTGCGCACGGCCGCCCTCATGCGCGCCGGCAGCACCCGGCTGCCGGCCCCCGGCCGGACGGTCGGACGGGCGAGGTGGTCGTGCAGGACCTGGACGTCGTCGAGCCCGGCCACGTCGACGATGTAGGGGGCGACGCTGGCCGGAAGGTGCGGCGCCGCCGCGTTGGCGAAGGCGACCCGGCCGGAGGGGAGTCGGAAGCGGTCGAGCGAGACGGAGAAGGCCCGTTCGATGGCACCCGCCGGCGCCTTCACGTCGATCGACAGGCGGTCAGCCGCCACCTTGGTGACCGAGAGACCTTCGCGGTGCAGCACCGACTCGACCTCGCGCACGACCCTCGACGACAGGCCGAACTCAGGCCCGAACTGGCCGCGGCGCAGGAAGTGGTGGAAGAGAGGCGACGAGCGGTCGGTGAGCTCTGAGAGGAAGCGCTGCAGGGCGGCCGGGCGCCCGAGCCGCAGGGCGACCGTGAGGTGGAGCTGGCTGCGGGCCGGTACCCGCCCGAGGGCGACCGACCCGGCCGGGAGCTTCGGAGCCGACACCCCGTGGAGCAGCGCGAGCGGCCTCAGCGCCAGCTGGGGCGTCGCGCCCGTGGCGACGGCGGCTCCGGTCAGCCCGGCCGTGCCGGCGACACCCGCAGCCGTGGCGAGAGCCAGTGCGAGAGAGACGACGGTCCTGCCCCGCCGGCCCGGTCGGCCGCCAGGAGCGGCCTGCATTCGGTGACCGAAACCCCGCCATGAGCAAGTACCGCGATCCATTGCCAGAGCTCCCCCGTCACAGTCGAGACAATGAAGACGGTACAACGTGCCCCCACTTTCGGGAAGTGACCCTGCCCGGCCGAGGCTCGCGCGGGCGGGCCGTCCACTAGCTTCGTGGTCACGCCTGCCCGCCCTGTTGTTCGCCCGGTGGCGAGCGCGGACGATCGCGCCTGTTTCGAGGAGCTGGTGCGCGAGTACGTCGCGTCGCTGCCCTTCACGCTCGAGTTCCAGGACGTCGAGCACGAGCTCGGCGCGCTCTTCGAGCAGTACGGACCACCGGGCGGCGCAGCCCTTCTCGGCCTCGTCGACGGCACGGCGGTGGGCTGCGCAGGCGTCCGTGCCCTCGAGCCTCCGGAGGTGGCCGAGCTGAAGCGCATGTACGTCAAGCCGGCCGCGAGGGGAATCGGCCTCGGGCGGGCGCTCACCCGGGCGAGCCTCGAGGCGGCTCGTCGCCTCGGCTACCGGAGGATCCGCCTCGACACGGTGGAAGAGATGCGCGAGGCCGGCGAGCTGTACCGCTCGGAGGGTTTCGTCGAGATCCCCGCCTACCGGCACAACCCGCTCCCGACCGCCCGCTACTTCGAGGCGGACCTCACGGCGCAGGTCCCGGCAGCGCCGAGGACCACGAGGGGCGGCCGCGGCGCCGGTGCCAAGGCGCGGGCCGAGGCGGGCTGATGCACGCCTTCTTCTCCGGCCTCGGCCGGTTCACCGTCAAGTACCGCTGGATCGTGCTCGTCGTCTGGCTCCTCGGGACCGGGATCGCCGTGAAGTCGCTGCCCTCCCTCGCCAGTCAGGTCACGAACGACAACACCAAGTTCCTCCCATCGAACGCTCCCGACGTGAAAGCGGCCAACCTGGCGGCGGTCCTCGTCGGCAAGGAGAACTCGTCGCCGATCATCGTCGTGGCCGCCCGGCCGGCCGGCACGATCGACGCGGCCGACATCGCCGTCCTGCAGCAGGTCGGCCGGGAGGCGCTCGCGCTGCCGAACGTTCACCGGGTCCTCCCCGTCACCCCCTCGCCGGGACGCCACGCCGCCCTCATCCAGGTGCTCGCCGATGTGCAGGGCTTCACCCTCGACAAGGCAAAGACCGCCGTGAACCAGATGCAGCACCTCATCGACTCGGTGAGGGCGCCCCCCGGCCTGCACCTGTCCCTCGCGGGTCAGACGGTCGACGCCGTCGCCCAGAACGCAGCCTCCAAGACGACGGGGAACCAGACCCAGGGCCTCTCGGTCGTCTTCATCCTGATCCTCCTCTTCCTCATCTTCCGGTCGCTGCTCGCTCCCTTCGTGACGCTGCTGCCGGCCGTCGTCGTGCTCGCCCTCGCCGGCTCGATCATCGGCGAGCTCGGGGCGCACGGCCTCAAGATCTCGGAGGTCACCCAGCTCCTCCTCATCGTGCTGCTGCTCGGCGCCGGGACGGACTACGGGCTGTTCCTCGTCTTCAGGGTGCGCGAGGGCATCCGCGACGGTCTCGAGCCGAAGGCGGCGGTCTCCCTCGCCGTGAGCCGGGTCGGCGAGTCGATCGCCGCCTCTGCCGGCACGGTCATCTTCGCCCTGCTCTCGCTCCTGCTCGCCAGCTTCGGCATCTACCACGACCTCGGGATCCCGCTCGCCATCGGGATCGCCACGATGCTGCTCGCCGGCCTCACGCTGCTGCCGGCACTCCTCGCCATCCTCGGCCGGGCCGTCTTCTGGCCGTCGATCCCGAAGGCCGGCGACCGTCAGGGCGGCTGGTGGGGGCGCGTGGCGGGCCGCATCGTCAGCCGTCCCGTCCCGACCCTCGTCGTCGGGCTCGTCATCTTCGGGGCGCTGGCGGTGGGCGCCGTCACCTACTCGCCGTCGGGTTTCGGCGGGGCGACCAAGGCCCCGGCCGGCACGGCGGCGGCCCGGGGCGACGCCCAGCTGGCGGCGTACTTCCCGCAGTCGAGCGCCAACCCCACCAACCTGATCTTCGTCTACCGCCAGTCGGTCTGGCAGCACCCCGGGGTGCTGCTCGCCGACCAGGGGCGCCTCGAGAGGTCGAAGCTCTTCAGGAAGCTGGTCGGCCCGCTCGACCCGGCCAGCTCGCCGCTGTCCACCTCGGAGCTCACACGGCTCCACAGCGAGCTGGGGAACCCCCGCGCCCTGCCGCTGCTGCCGCCGGCGAGGGTGCACGTCCCGCTCCTCGCCTACATCGCCTACAAGGCAGAGGCGCAGTTCATCAGCTCGAACGGGCACGTCGTGCAGTTCCAGGGCGGCCTCGCCGTGGGCGACCCGGGTGGCTCGGCCGCGCTGAACGAGGTGCCACAGCTGCGAAGCATCGTGGCGGCGACCGCCCGGGCGACCGGCGCCAGCGAGAACGGCGTGGCCGGCGAGGCGCCGGCCCTCTACGACATCTCGTCGACGTCCGACGGCGACCTCATCCACATCATCCCGATCGCGGTCCTCGCCATCGCCATCCTCCTCGGGCTCGTGCTCCGCAGCGCCGTGGCGCCCCTCTACCTCATCGCGAGCGTCGTGTTGAGCTACCTCGCGGCCCTCGGCCTCGCCTCGATCGTCTTCATCGAGATCGCCGGCGACGGCGGGCTCACGTTCCTGTTGCCCTTCCTCATGTTCATCTTCCTGCTGGCCCTCGGCGAGGACTACAACATCCTCGTCATGACCCGCATCCGGGAGGAGGCGCACGACCACACGCTGAAGGACGCAGTCGTGCGGGCCGTCGGGATGTCGGGACCGACGATCACCTCGGCCGGCCTGGTGCTGGCCACCAGCTTCGCCGTGCTGGCCGTCGCCGGCTCGAGGGGGCCGGGCGGGAGCCAGGTGCGCGACATCGGCTTCGGGCTCGCGGTCGGCATCCTCATGGACACGTTCCTCGTGCGCACCCTCCTCGTGCCCTCCACCGTCGCCATCCTCGGGCGGTGGAACTGGTGGCCCCGCCACGTCGAGGCGGGCATGGGCTATCCCGGCAGCCTCGGCGTGCGCAGCCCTGAGGGGCCCTCCCCGGCGCCGGACCGGGCGGGCTTTGAGGAACCGCACCCCGGCGTGCCGGCCGCTTCGAACGGGAGGCCTGCCGAAGCGTCGCAGACGACCGAGCCTGGCGACGGCTCGCCCAACGGGCGCGCCCGGACCACCGCCCGGGAAGGCGAGTAGCGGGACCGCGAGCGGCCGAAGGAGGTAGCGGGTGGGACGGACGTACCACGCTGTCGACGACCGGTTGGCGGCCTGGCTGACGGGCCAGAAGGTCTTCTTCGTCGCGACCGCCCCCCTCGGCGGCGACGGCCACGTCAACTGCTCGCCGAAGAGCAACAACGGAGAGCTCGCCGTGCTCGGGCCGACGACCGTCGCCTACCTGGACCGCACCGGGAGCGGCATCGAGACGGTGGCCCACTTGCGCGAGAACGGACGGATCGTGCTCATGTTCTGCGCCTTCGAGGGCCCGCCGAGGATCCTCCGCCTCCACGGGCGCGGGGAGGTCGTCGAGCGGGACGACGTCCGTTTTGCCGCCCTGGCGGCACGGTTCCGGCCCGAATCGGTGCTCGGCTCCCGTTCGGTCGTCGTCGTCGAGGTCGAGCGGGCGGCCGACTCGTGCGGCTACGGCGTTCCCCTCATGGACTTCACGGGCCACCGCCACCAGGCCGACGAGTGGCATGAGCGAAAGGGCGAGGACGGCGTTCGCGCCTACTGGGCGGAGAAGAACGCCTCCAGCATCGACGGGCTCGACGGGCTCGACGGGTTGGCCGGGCTGGCGGGGTCGCCGGGCGCCGATCGCCCGGCGCCGACCTAGCGCCGGCGGGGCAGCAGGAACAGGAACGGGAACGGGAGCGGTGGAGAACCGGGCGCTGCGGCGCCTCTACGAGCACCCGGACACGCCGCGGGCCATCGGCTCGGATCCGGCGGCCTACCAGGCGCGTGTCGTGGCAGACGTGCTGGCGCGACGGGGCGGCGCACGGGTGCTGCTCGACGTCGGCTGCGGGGACGGGACGACCGCCGAGGTGCTCCGGGCCTGTCTTGCGACCGAGGGCTCGCGGCCTTTCATCGCCGGGGTGGACTGGTCGTCGGTGGCGGCAACAGCGGCAGGCCGGCGGGGTTTCGCCGTCGTGCGGGGCACGGCCGACGACGGGCGACTCCCGTTCCGGAGCGAGAGCGTCGACGTGGTCGTCGTGAGCGAGATGATCGAGCACGTCGTCGACACCGACGCCGTCCTCGAGGAGGCACGTCGCGTGCTCGTGCCCGGGGGAGCGCTCGTGCTCTCGACCCCGAACCTCGCCGCCTGGTACAACCGAGCGCTCCTCGCCGTCGGCGTCCAGCCGGTCTTCTCCGAGGTGAGCCTCCGGGGCATCTACGGCCGGCCCGGCCGGGAAGTGGTCGGCCACCTCCGTCTGTTCACGAGGCGGGCACTCTCCGAGCTCCTCGCCGCGAGCGGCTTCGAGGAAGTCGGCATCGTCGGCGCCCCCTACCACGACGTGCCGAGGCCGTTCCGACCGCTCGACCGGCTGCTCTGCCGCACGCCGGGGCTGGCCTCCATCCTCGTGGCGGCGGCCCGCAAGGCCGGGCCCGGCCGGTAGATCAGACCGGGCGCACCTCGGCCAGGAAACCGAGCAGGAGGCGGTTGACCTCTTCGGCCCGCTCCTGCTGGATCCAGTGTCCCGAGCCCTCGAGGATGTGGCTCCCGCGACATCCCGGCAACGTCTGGTCGAAACGGGCGATCGCCGCCGCGTTCCACACCGTCGGCCCGTCCTTCTCCCCGCCGATGAAGAGCGAGGGGACGGTGATCGGGCGGCCCCTCAAGGCGGCGAGATCGGCCCAGTCGCGGTCGAGGTTGCGGTAGCGGTTGAGTCCGCCGGCGATGCCGGTGCGCTCGAACTCGCCGACGTAGAACTCGAAGTCCGCCTTGGACATCCAGGGGAGGTCGAGGCCGTCCGGACCGACCGCCGGCAGGAGGTCACGCTGGCGCGTGCCGCGGGGGATCATCCAGAACGGCTGCAGCTCGGCCGGGGCGTCCCCCGAGGCGCCGAGGTAGAAGCCGCCGAGCCAGCCGGGCACGTCCTCCTCGAACTCGGCCTCGACCCGCCCGGGAGTCTGGAAGTAGTTCATGTAGAACTCGTGGTCGGGCCCGGAGATGGCCGCGAGGGCGGCGGTCGGGCGCTCGGTGCCCTGCTGGATGTACGGGACCGACAGCAGCACGAGCGCGTCGAACAGGTCGGGGCGGAGCAGGCAGCTCGACCAGGCGATCGGGGCACCCCAGTCGTGCCCGACGATGACGACCTGCTCGGCGCCGATCGCCTCGGCGATCCGGACGTTGTCGGCGACGAGGCGCACCATGCGGTACTCCTCGATCTTGCGGGGGTGCGACGACCGCCCGTAGCCGCGCACGTCGGGTGCGATCGCCCGGTAGCCGGCTTCCGCCAGGGCGGGGAGCTGGTGGCGCCAGGAGTACCAGGACTCCGGGAAGCCGTGGACGAGGAGGACCGGCGGCCCCTCTCCCATCTCGACGGTGTGCAGGCGGACGTCGTCAGACCGGTAGGAGCGCTCGGTGGCGCCCTCGGGCAGGGGGGCGCTCACGACGCCTCCAGCCGGACGACGACCTTGCCGGTGTTGCCGCCGGTGAAGAGCAGGTTGAGGGCGTCCGGGGCGTGCTCGAGCCCGTCGACCACGTGCTCGGCGTGCCGCAGCTCGCCCGACAGCAGCCAGCCGGCGATCGCCTCGCGGGCCTCGGCGAAACGGGAGGCGTAGTCGAGGATGATGAACCCCTCCATGCGACCCCGCCGGGGGATGAGGGCCACGTAGTTCGACGGGCCGGGCGCCATCTCGCTCGCGTTGTAGTTCGAGATCGCGCCACAAAGGACGACCCGGCCCCGCATGGCGAGCCGGGCGAGGCAGGCGTTCAGGATCTCACCGCCCACGTTGTCGAAGTAGACGTCGATCCCGTCGGGGCAGAGCTCGCGAAGGCGTGCGGGCACGTCGTCGGACTTGTAGTCGATCGCCGCGTCGAAACCCAGCTCCTCGGTGAGCCATGCGCACTTCTCCGCCGAACCGGCGATCCCGACGACGCTCTTCGCCCCGCGGAGGCGGGCGATCTGGCCGACGGTCGACCCCGTGGCGCCGGCCGCACCCGAGACGACGACGGTGTCGCCCTCCTTCATGGCGCCGACTTCGAGGAGGCCGAAGTAGGCGGTCATCCCGGTCACGCCGAAGAGGTTGAGGGCGAGGGCCGGCTCGATCCCCGGCGGGATGGTGTCGGCGGCGCCTTCGCCATGGGAGGTCACGACGGCGTAGTCCTGCCAGCCGAGCATGCCGAACACGAGGTCCCCCGGCGAGTAGCGGGCGCTGCGTGACTCGACGACCTCTCCGATCCCGGCGCCGCGGATCGTCGCCCCGATCTCGATCGGCGGCAGGTAGCCGGGGGCGTCGTTCATCCAGGTGCGGATCGTCGGGTCGATCGAGAGGAAGCGCACCTTCACGAGCGCCTCGTCCTTTTCCGGACTCGGGCGCTCGGCGGTCTCGAGCCGGACGACGGAATCGTCGACCATGCCTGTCGGCCGGGTGGCGAGGACGAGTCGGCGGTTCAGGTCGGCAACCATGGCCGAAACGGTAGGGCGTGGCGGCCGCACCCGCCCGTCCGAAGGGGAGGAGGGCTCCCGGGAAGCGCTCCGGGGGAGAGACTCGAACTCTCAACCTAGCGGTTAACAGCCGCTTGCTCTGCCGATTGAGCTACCCCGGAAGGTCCCCGCAGCGGCTGACGAACCTGCCATCCGGGCGGGGCAAATGATCCTAACCCGGGCCGGCGAGACCCTCCGTCCGCCCGCTCGCGCGGTCGAGCTGCTCCACCAGCTTCTTCGGGGCGACGGCTCGGTAGCTCTCCTCCACCCAGTCCTCGAGGAGCCCGGCCGGCACGCCCGCCAGCGGGACCGTCACCCAGCCCGCGCGGCCGAGCCCGTGGCTCGTCGGCGCGGAACCTGGGAAGGCGAGGGCTTCGTCGGCCGACTCCGGCAGTTTGACCGACACCCGCTCCGGCACGCTGCCGTCGCCCGCGCCGGCGAAGAGGAAGACCTTCTTCTGCACCTTCACCACGGTCTCGCCCCATGGGTGGTCTTCCCGGGCCCCGGGAAGGCCGAGGGCGACGGCGAGGAGCCGGTCCCTCAGAGAGCCGCGTCTCGCCATCGGCCGCATGGTAGGTGTCGGGGTGGCCGCTCCCGGTCCCGCGGCCTCGGGTGGTCGCAGGGGCGGTCTCTTGCGGGCCGCCTATGCTCGGGCGACCGCGTGGGGGGAGCACGGCGTTGGGGGTGAGGATGCGGCCGGAAAGGGGCGGGAGCGGCGACGCCCCGGTCATTCCCTCGCTGTCGGTGGTGCTCGCCTCGACCCCCGCCTGCGGAGCCGGGGCGCTCGCGCGTGCGCTCGGTGCGACCGGGGCGATGCCGCGTCCCCGCTCGTACTTCGACCCCCGGCGGGTGCCGGCGCACGCCGAGCGCCTCGGGATCCCACGTTCCGCCTCCGGGTTCCTCGACCGCTACCTGAACGAGCTGATCGAGCAGCGCACGAGCCGGGACGGCGTCTTCTCCGTTCAGCTGCGCGGCGACCATCTCGCCTACCTGGTCAGGGCGCTCCGCGCCCTGCCGCTCGGCTCCTTCACGAGCGACGCCGCCCTCGTCGAGTCGTGGATCGCCGCGGCACGCTACGTCTTCGTCGACAGGGACGACCTCTCCGCCCAGGCGGTCGAGTGGTTCGGTCTGCGCCGACCCGCCCGTTTCGCCGCGGGGCCGCCGGCGAGGCCCGGCTGGCTTCGCCGCGACCTCCAGGAGATCCGCTGGCTCGAGGAGCTGTCGGCGCGCCAGCGGCTCCGTTGGCAGCAGTTCTTCGGTGGCGCCAGGGCGGCTCCGGTAGTGGTGAGCGGGGCCGAGGCGGCCGTCGCGCCCGGAGCGGCAGCCGACTCCGTGCTGGCGGCTCTCGGCCTCGACGCAGCCCGGCAGCCGCACGCGGCCCGGCGTCAGAGGCCCATCCGACCAGTCGGCTCGGCCGCCCCGGAGACAAGGACGCGCTGGCTCGAGGCCTACGAGGCCGAGCGATCGGGGCTCGAGGAGGTGGCGGGCGCCAGGCGCCGCCGCACCGCCGCCGGGTCGCTCGCTGCCTCGTGAGCCAGGCGATGCGGGTCCTCTTCTCCGTCAGGCCCTTCCACGGCCACTTCCACCCGATGATGCCCCTCGTCACGGGGCTCGAGGCGGCCGGGCACGAGGTCGCGGTGGCGACGTCGGAGGAGATCGGCGACCTCGTCGCCGGCTCGGGGGCGGGATGGTTCCCGGCCGGCATCCATCCGACCGTGGCCGAGCGGCTCTGGCCCGACTCGGGCGCGGACTACGGCTACGAGACCGTCGCCTGCAAGACGCGTGACCTCCTCGAGGTCATGGTGGGCGCCTTCCGGCCCGACGTGGTGATACGGGACCCGACGGACCTGGCGCCGGTCGTCGCCGCCGACGCCGTCGGGGTGCCCTGCGCCGTGTTCGGCTTCTCCCGCTTCATCCCGCGCTCGTCCTGGTGGGTGCTCGGCGGTCGGGAGACCCTCGAGCGGCTGCGGGCCGAGTACGGCCTGCGGCCCGACCCGCGCCTCGACCGGGCCTACAACGGCCTCTACATCGACGTGGTGCCACCCTCCTTCGAGACCAGGCGCGCCCTGCCGCTTCCGAGGAGGCAGCGCCTCCGCTACGAGGCCTGGGACGGCGGGGACCCGTCGAAGCCGCCCGAGTGGCTCGACGAGCTCGACGGCCGGCCGACCGTTCTTGTGACGCTCGGGACCGTGTACAACGACCGCCCCGACCTCTTCGACACCTTCCTCGAGGCCGTGGCGGGCGAGGACGTCAACGTCGTGTGCACGCTCGGGCCCGGAGTCGACCCGTCCTCGCTCTCTGTGCCCGCCGATCACGTGCGCCTCGAGCGCTACCTCCCGCACTCGCTCGTGCTGCCCCGATGCTCGCTCCTCGTCTGCCACGGCGGTTTCAACACCGTCATGGGGGCGCTCTGCGAGTCGGTTCCCGTGCTGTGCGTCCCGCTCGGCTCCGACCAGGAGTTCAACGCCGCCCGCTGCGAGGCTCTCGGGGCCGGGCTCTGGCTCGAGGACGAGCAGGCGAGCGTCGAGTCGGTCGGTGCGTCCGTGCGGCGGATCCTCGAGGAGGAGTCCTTCGCACAGGGTGCCGCCCGGGTGCGAGAGGAGATCGAGTCCCTTCCCTCGGTCGCGGCGAGCGTCGAGCGGCTCGAGGCCTTCGCCGGCCGCCCTGCCGGGCGGGCCGGGTAGGGCGATGGAAGGGCGGGGCAGGATCGACTACGTCGTTGCCTGCACTCCACGCAGCGGCGGTCGCCTGTTGAGTCGCGCCCTCGCCGCGACGGGGGTGGCCGGAAGGCCGGCGGAGCACCTGCGCTCGGCCGCCGGGCCCGTCCCCGAGCGCTTCGAGGACCTCGCGTCGAGCGCCACGGAGAACGGTGTGGTCGGGACGCGGCTTCAGTGGCACCACCTCGCGGAGCTGCTCCGCGACCTGAGGCTGGAGGACCCGGCCGCCGCGGTGGGCGACGACGCGGCCGTGATCGCGGGCGCTCTCGGGCGGCCGAGGTGGATCCACCTGTGGCGCGAGGACACCGCACGCCAGGCCATCTCGCACTACCGGGCCCTCTTCTCGGGCGTGTCGAGCGTGGAGGCCGATGCCGAGCCGCCGGCCGCCTTCCAACCGCGCCGCCCGAACCTCCAGCACGTGCGGTGGCTCGAGGACATGCTCATCGCGCACGAGGCGGAGTGGCGCCGCTTCTTCTCCGAGGCCGGGATCGTGCCGCTCCAGCTCACCTACGAGGACCTCGACACCCGCTTCCACGAGACGGTCGCCGCCGCCCTCGACCATGTCGGCATCGACCCACCGGCCGAGCTCGAGGACCTGGCTCCTCCCCTTCGGCGCCTCGCCGACGCGCGCTCGGTGCGCTGGGCCGCCCGCTACGGCCGGCGTCGCCTCGAGCTCGCGCCGCAGCCGATCGGGGAGGCCTGGGCCGATCTTGACCGGCGCCTGCCGGCACAACCTCGACGGCCCTCGGGCGATCCGCCACGCCCGGGCCCTGCTCCTCGGCCTGCGGGAAGCATCAGGTTCTCCTGCGTCGTCGACGCCCGCCCGGTCTACATGCACCAGAGCCTCATCTGGGCGTTGTCGCTGTTGCGACTCGCCGGGCGGCCGCCCGAGGAGCTCGTGGCCCACGTGATCAAGGGCGTTCCGCGGCGCCACGCGGACCAGCTCCGCTCCCTCGGGGTGACCGTCGTCCCCATCAGGCCCTTCGACCGCCGCAGCCCCTTTGCGAACAAGCTCGGCCAGCTGAGCAGCGGCGCCCTCGACGACGCCGAGACGGTCGTGCTGTGTGACTGCGACGTCGCCTTTGTCGAGGACCCCTCGGGGCTCTTCCCACCCGACGCCATCGGCGGGACGGTGGGGGGCGCCTCGCTCTATCACGAGTTCGTGCTGATCGCCCGAGCAGCGGGTCTGCCCGCCGAGTCCCTCCCACTGGCCCGGGCGATCGACCACGTTCGCTGGACGTGCGCCTCGAACCTGAACGGGGGCTTCATCACGGTCCCGCGGGCTCACTTCGCCGCCCTCGCGGACGGGTGGCCCCGCTGGCTGATGTGGGTGCTCGAGCAGCAGCAGCGCTTCGAGCACCGTGTCCCGAGCATCGCCCACTTCGCCGACCAGGTGGCGTTCGCCCTCGCCGTGATCGAGGGCGGCCTGCCGTTCTCCCATCTCCCCTACGACGTCAATCGCCACGCCATGCCGGGCTTCTCCAACCGCGACGTCGGCCGGCCGCTCGTGCTCCACTACCACCGCAACCTCACCGACGACGGCCTCATCGGCCCGACCGGCGTGCCCGCCCTGGACGATGCCTCCGCCCTGGTCAACGCCATGTTGCGCAGTCCCGAGGCGTCCGGGGTGATGGGTCCGGCGAGCACGAGGTGGTCAGAGCACACCGAACGCCGCCGCCTTCGCGACCTCGAGCTGGAGGAGCCGCCCGACGACCCGCCCGGCGACCCGCTCGGCGACCCGCTCGGGGCACCCCTCGCGGAGCCGGGAGAGGCGACGGCCGATCCCGCCCTCGGGGAAGTGCTCCTTGATCCGGGGCCGCCGGGCACCTAGCCTCTCGGTACGAGTCGCCACCCGTGGGGGGCAAGTCGTGGTCGGTCGGTCATGACCTCGGCGAGGAGGGGAGATATGCGCGTACGACTCCTTCGGAATCTTGGGGCTGTCCTGCTCGTGGGAGCAGTCGCGATGGGAGGCGTGGTGGCGCTCGCGCCGGCCTCGGCACCCGCCGTGGCGGCCACGTCCCACGGCATCAAACAGGGCGGCAAGTGGATCATCAGCTTCCACTTCAAGGGAGACAAGGTCCGGGTCGACAAGATCCACTTCCGTCCCAAGAACGTCGTCACCGTCGGGAAGCACACCCACGGGAAGTGGGCGCGCAAGGGGAGGCACCTCAAGTTCCGCCTCATCCACAAGGGGTGCGCGACCCTCTACGTCGGCAAGTGGCGCCACAAGGAGCACGCCTTCGTCGGCACGATGACGCGCAAGCCCCTCAAGAAGGGCACGTGCAAGACCTCGAGCGGCCACTGGACGATGGTCCGCCCGATCAAGGTCAAGGGCACCTGGGGGGTCAAGTTCACCTTCAAGGGCCACAAGGCCGTCAGCACGACCATCCGCTTCCTCAAGCACAGCGTCGTGCGCCTCGGCAAGCATCGCCGCGGCCACTGGCGTTCCCACGGGCTCGTGCTGCGCTTCGGCTTCGGCGGCAAGAAGGAGTGCCACGTCCGCTGGATCGGCACGTGGTCGGCGAAGGACCAGGCCTACAAGGGCAAGATGACCCGGAAGAAGACCTCGCTCTGCTCCGCCGACACCGGCACGTTCACGCTCACGAAGGCCAAGAAGAAGAAGAAGAAGTAGCCGTCTCGGGACGGCGGGCTCGGCCCGCCGTCCCCGGGATCGGTCCGCCGGTTCCGGGGGGTCGCCCCCGCCGGGTGGAGCGCGGACCGTCCCGGCGGATCGCCGGCCCGAACTCCGGTCTCAGCCCTGCCCCTGCAGGGCGCCGACCGGTTCGGCCCCGTCTCGCCCGGCTTGCAGCGAACCTGGAGGCGTTCGCGTTGTACCGCTGTACGCACAGCGCGAACGCCCCAGAGTTCGTCGGGGCTACTCGCGCCGCCTTGACGCTCGACAGCGCCCCGACCGCCCGGCCGGGGGGAGGATCCTCGCCCTCAGCAGCTCTTCGGCAGTGCGTCCCGCGCGGCACGGCACGGCCGAGGTCGCTTACAGGCGATCCGGATCGAACAGGTCGACGTCGTTCGCGAAGGCGAAGTTGGTGCTCGAGACGCTCACGCTCAGGTCCCGGGCCTCGACGTGGTGCCACCACCCGACCGGGATGAACAGTGCCTCGCCCGGCTCCATCGTGAACCTGAGGGGGTGCGCGAGGGCGTAGCGGTTGTGCAGCTCGAGGTCCGGTGACTTGGCGTCGACGTCGCTGTAGACCGAGACGTTGTTGTAGACGAGGTGCGTCTCGAGCGGCGAGACCATGATGAAGTCCTTCGTGCCCTTCACCTGCTGGAAGAGGATGTTCATCGAGTCGTGATGGAGCGGCGTGATGGTCCCGCCCGGGCCGAACCACAGGTAGGTGTGCTTGTGGCGGCGGTCCTTCGCCAAGTAACGGACGTCCTCGCGGAAGTCCTCCCAGAGGGGTGAGGCGGCGGCCGTGGACAGGAGTCCGTTGTTGGCCACGAGGTAGAAGTCGTTCGACGAGCCCACTGACGTGATCTTCGAGACGTACTCGTCGAACGGCATGCGGAACTTGTGCTCGTCGGAGTTCAACTCGTACTCGGGGTCGGATTCCCGGTCAGCCTGGACCTCCACCTCCTCGTGCCCGAGGACGCCGACGAGGTAGTCGGCGTCCCACACCTCCCGTGCCGGCCAGTCGTTACAGACGTCGTCAAGGATGACGGGGCGGTTGAGGGCGTAGTACTCGTTCAGGAACTCGTCCCTCGACAGTCCCGACCGGCGATCGACCGCTCGCGGGGCGGGCGAGAGATCGCGCATCTTCTGGAGCATGTCGAGCACCGATTCCAGCTTGCGGAGCTGCTGAGTCGAGTGCTTGCCGGCCTCGAAGAACGGGTTGCCGAAGCACTGCGCGCACGCCCGGGCGGCCTCGCGCTCATCGATCCCCTCGGCGACCATCGTCTCCACCACCTCGGTGACCGGGATCTCGTTGAGCAGCATGATCGCTGCCCAGCGCTGCCACTCGTGGTCGATGCCGTCGCTCGTCACGTCACTCATGACTCCTCCTCACGGGTCGCACTGCCCGGCTCTGCCTGCCGTGCACCCCACTCCCGCGTCGGTGTACCGATTATCCCGCGGCTCGTGGGCTGTCCGCGCAGGCAAGGGAGCGACGGTGGCGGCCACCTCACGTCGCCGCCGGGAGCCGAAAGACGAGGAACGTGTGATCCATGTTGCCCACCGACACCGCGTCGTCCGCCACGGTCACGCCTCCGTAGAAGCGGCCGTAGTCCTGCTCGCCGTAGTCGAACAGCTCGGCCCCGCTCGAGGCGCTCAGCGCCTCGATCCGGTCCCCGGAGGTCACGAAGACGAGGCCCGGAACCTCGCTCAGGGGCCCGAGCACAGGACCATCCGTGACACACGCCTGCCAGAGCGGCTGGCCGGTGGCTGGATCGAGCGCCTGGACCGAGCCGGCACAGGTCTGGCCCGAGATGGACGTCTGACCGCCCGCGACGTACAGGGTCGTGCCGTCGAAGGCCGCCGGGGCGATGGCGCCCTGGTCGCACTGGGGGCAGTCGCCGCCGGACGCCACCGAGTACTGCCAGACCGGTCCGGCCGTGAGCGCCCCCCGGCGCAACGCGTAGAAGTTGCCGTCCTTCGCGTCGGCGCCGACGAGCCGGACGATGCGGCCTCCGATCTCGGCGGAGAAGAGGACAGGAGTCGCCCCGAAGTCGTCGTCGGAGACGTTCGGATCCGCAGGAAGCTGCCACGAGCCCTCGAGACGGAGCGTGCGTGCGTCGAGCTCGAGCATGGCGTCCTGCAGGGGCGTGACGCAGCCGGCGTTGCCCGTCGTGACATAGATCGAGCCGGTGGACGTGTCGATCGCCGGTGACGACCAGATGCCGCCGCCTGCGCAGCCCGCCGGTGTCACCGAGAAGGAGCGGAGGACCGCCCCTGTCGCCGCGTTCAGCATGACGAGCTTCCCGGGCACGATCGGGCAGTCGCCGAACGACGAGATCCCGATGTAGACGCGCCCGTGCCACATGGCGGGCGAGTCCCAGACGAAGGCCTGGTTCGGCGTGCCGAGTCGCCTGTTCCAGAGCACCTTGCCTGTGGCGGCGTCCAGCTCGGCGACCGAGGCGGCCCCCGTTCCCGTGACGACCACCCTTCGGCCGTTCACGGTCCCGATCGTGGGCGAGCTGCCGATTCCGGCCGTGTCCGGGTTGCAGCCGGCAGCCGTGGTAATTCCGAGCTCGGTCGACCAGATGTCGTCGCCCGTGTCGAGGGACGCGGCGTGAAAGGCGCCGGACCAGTCCCCGAAGTAGGCGACACCGCCTACGACGGCAGGCTGGTCGGACACGGCGCCCGGCTCGGTCATCGCCACCCGAATGGCGAGGCTGCCGACGTTGGACGGGTCGAGGAAGCGCTCGTCGGGGGAGTAACCCGTGCGAGCGAGCGAGCCGTGGTAGGTGGCGAGCAGCTGGGTGGCCGGAGCCTTCGGGCGCTTCGTCCGGCCGGGAGCAGCGCCTGCCACCGAGCTCGAGAGCAGCGAAGCGGTGAGGACGACGACCGCCGTCACAGCGAACCACGTTCCGCCACGGGCCGCCGCCCAGCGGCGGGACGCCACCGCCCACCTCCCCGCCCTGCTTCCCCCCATGGAACTGATCCTCCCCCGTGGCGGGCACATCGTCGCCGCTCGGAGGGCCGCGCGCAACCTTCGCCCGTCCTTCTCGCTCCCCCCGCCCGGTGCTCGAGCGAGCAGTCCGTCGCCGCCCCCGACCGCGAGCCTTGCCGCGAGGGTCGTCGAAGTGGGACCATTTCGTGTCGCACAGCGACTGCGATGTGACGAGCGGCGAGGGGGGCGTGCCGTGGCGGAGACGCTGCAGATGAAAGAGGTGCTGTCGAGCAGGCGCTGGGTGCGCCAGACACGGCCCTTCCCGTTCGTGGTCGCAGAGGACGTCTTCGTCCCCGACGTCGCCCAGGCGCTCTCCGAGCAGGTAGTGAAGATCTTCGAGTCGCAGCAGAAGGTGACCCACTTCGGGTTCTACGACGCCTGGAGCTGGACGTTCACCTACGAACAGGCCTGGCCGCTCAGCATCTTCATCTCCCCCGAGTTCTGCGACCTCATCGCCAAGGTGGCCGGAGTGAAGCGCAACGGCTACGTGAGCGGCGGTCTCCACCACCACAAGGTGGGAAGCGCCCGCGGCTGGGTGCACAGCGACTTCTCACGCGTCTGGTTCACGGAGCCCTCGAGCGGCCCCGACGACATCACGTTGCCGCGCAACGACCTTCTTGGCCACATGACGGGTGAGGTCTTCAAGAAGGGCGTGACGCCCTACACCGCCGTGCGCGGTGTGGCGCTCCTCTACTACACCGGCAACGAGGAGTGGCGCCCGGGGGACGGCGGCGAGACGGGTCTCTACCTGCGCGCCAGCGATCCCGTCGAGCGGCCTTCGGCCAAGGTCCCCCCGAAGAACAACTCGCTCGTCATCTTCGAGTGCACTCCCTCGTCGTTCCACGCCTTCCTCAGCAACCGCCGAATCGAGCGAAACAGCGTCGTCATGTGGGTCCACCGTGACGAGAGCGACGCCATCGCCCGCTGGGGCGACCGCTCCTTCGCCGGTGCCCCCGGCGGCCGGGCGGTACGGCAGAACTGACTACCTCGTGAAGGTCCTCGAACTGACGGAGGCGTTCGGCTCCGAAGAGCTCGAGGCCGTCGAACGCCTCCGGCTCGAGTTCCCCGCCTACTCGGCCGCGGAGGGAAAGCTGCCGCCGCGCCACCGCGTGAGGCCGCTGCGCCCTGGAGACGTCACCTTCACACCGCTTCGGCGAGGTCCGGGTCCCGAAGCCGGAGTGGAGAAGCTCCGGCTCGAGGGGGCGGCCCCGCGAGAGGACGTCAAGCGGTACAAGGAGCGCGCCACGAACCTGCCGCCGGCTCCGCCCGGGCCGGAGTACGTGCGGGGCCGTTACGCGGACCAGGGGATGCCGCGACTGGCGGGCTCCGAGGTCTTGCTCCAGAGCGAGGCGCTCGTCGAGACCGCACGGGAATGCTTCGACGCCGGCGTCGTCGTCCCGTTCCTCGCCTACGCCAACGTCTGGCTGCCCGGGCAGCTGCTGAGCGTCCACACCGACGTCCCGGCCTTCCGCGGGGCGGACCGCACGTCGGTCGACGCCTGGCTGCTCGTCGTCATGCACCACTCCGGCCTCTTCCGGGAGTGGCGGATCCCGATCGCAACGGTCGTGTGCTATTTCGACGAGTCGCGGGGCGGGGCGCTGACCTACCACGCGGGTCCTCACGGCGCCGAACACGGCACCTTCGTCCCGCGCTTCAACACCGCCGTCGCCTTCGACGCCGACACCGTGTTCCACGAGGTCGAGCCGCTCGACGGATGGACCGACATGACGTCACGGCTGCGGCAGGGCTGGCTGCGGGCACGGCCACGGCGCTGGAGGCTCGACGTCGACCGCAACGGCCGCGACACCGAGCTCGCCTCCTTCCGTCCCGAGGAGGTGCGCTTCTCGCTGTCGTGGAAGGCGTACTGCTTCTCCGACGAGGAGGAGTACCGCTGCTGGGCCGAGCGGAAGGACGATCTCGCCCGTGACCGGATCGTCCCCGTGCTCGTCGAAGAGCTCTGCCGCCGCGGAGTTCTCGAGGATCCGGCTCACCGCCCCTCGGGGGCCGAGCTGGCAGGGCTCCTGATCGACGAGTTCGTCCCCTTCCCTGCCGCCGGCTGAGCGTCACGCCCCTTCCAGGCGGGAGGGCATGGTCCGCTCGCCCTGCTCGTCGATGACGAGGAGGTCGCCGGTCTGCGTCCCGCCGTCGTAGCGGACGATCGCCTCGGTGACCGACTCGGTCGGCACCCGTGCCGGGAAGGCGTCGGGCGCGATGACGTTCGCCCGCACGCCGAGGGGGGCGAGCTCCGATGCCGCGTAGAGCGTCCACATGTCGAGTGCCGCCTTCGTCGCCGAGTAGCCGGCCCGGCCCGAGCCGGGATAGACGACGTGGCCGGCCGTGCTCGAGAGGTTGACCACGTTGCGCCCGCGCTCCCGGTTCTCCTCGGCGGTGTGCCGCCACCCGCCCTCGACGATCGCCGCCACGACCCGGACCGGGACGGACACGTTGAGGTAGAACTGCCAATCGAGGGTTTCGAGCATCGCCTCGCTCGTCGCGGGGCCGAGGTGGGTGAAGACGGCGGCGTTGACCACGAGGTCGCAGGAGCCGAAGCGTTCGAGCACCATGCGGCCGAGCTCGTCGGCGGCACCCTCGGCGCCGAGGTCGAGGCGGATCCCGAAGATGCCGCCCGCGGGGGGCTCCGGCGATGCGAGCTCGGACACGGGCAGGACGGGCTCGCGCCGGTGGTACACCCCGACGATCGTGTAGTCGTTGGCGTGCCGTATCGAGAACTCCCTGCCGAGCCGCCCGCTCACGCCCGTGAAGAGGCAGATGCGGTCTGTGCGGGCCACGGCGGCACGTTACGACACCGCTTGACCTCTCCCGGGTGACGTGGCAGGGTCGGCCGATGCCGAAGGGGGGCGAAGCGGCTGAGCGCAAGGTGATGGTCCTGACAGGCGCGTCCGGACGCCTCGGTCGGGCGCTCTGCGAGGAGTTCGCCAAGCGGTACGACATCGTGGCGGTGTCCCGCACCCGGCGGCCGTCGGTCGCCTCGAACCTGCAGAGCTTCGTCGACCCGCTGCAGCCGAACCGGAAGCTCAGCGTCAACGAGCACCCCGTCTTCGAGCTCCACGTCGACCTCGCCCTGCCGCAGGCGATCGAACGGGTCGTCGAGGTCACGATGGCGCGTCACGGGCGGGTCGACGTGCTCGTCAATGCCGCCGGGCTCCCCGGCCACGGCTGGCTGCTCGCCGGAGGGATGGCGAACGCCGAGCGGGTCATGCGCGTGAACGCGCTCGCTCCCGTCGAGCTGGCGGCCCGCTTCGCCGACGTCTGCTGGCGACACGACGACCTCGGCAACAAGGAGCGAAACCGCTGTGTGGTGAACGTCTCGTCCGCCGCCGCCGTGGCCGTCGCGACGGAATCCCGTACTGCCGTCTTCGCCGCCTCGAAGGCAGCCCTCAACCTCTTCACGGCGCACCTCGCAAGCGAGCTCGAGCCCTTCGGGGTGCGGGCTGCGGCGGTGGCGCCGGTCGACTTCCCTGCCGAGGTCTCGGTCGATCGGGTGGTCGCCGGCGTGAACCGCCTCATCGAGGGGGACGAGACCGGCAGGCTCCTCCTCGTCTGGAGCGACGGCGACGAGCTGGTCTGAGCATGACCGAGACGCTCAAGACCTGTCTCCTCGTCACGACCCCGCGCTCGGGGAGCTGGTGGCTCGCCGAAGGGCTCGACGCCACCTCGCTCGTGGGGCTCCCTGAGGAGTACTTCGAGGCGGGCACGTTCTTCACCTGGCGGGACGACCTCGGGCTGCCGGAAACGGTGCCGTACGACACCTTCGTCCGTGAGGCGGTCGCCTACAGCACGACCGACAACGGCGTCGGTGGGGCCAAGATGCACTGGTCCCAGTTCCAGACGATGGCCCGCCGGCTGCGCGAGGTGGACGAGCTGGCGGAGCTGAGCGACGTCGAGCTGATCGACCGATTCTTCCCGGAGCCGCACTACGTGCACCTCGTCCGCCGGGACAAGGCTCGGCAGGCCATCTCGTACTTCAGGGCCGTCTCGTCGTTGCGCTGGTGGCACCTCGAGGGCGAGCCGGAGGCGCCCGAGGCCCTCGAGCCTGACTTCGTCCAGATCCGCTGGATGGAGGCCATGCTCACCGAGCAGGAGAACAAGTGGCAGGCGCACCTCGCCGCCCACGGCCGGCCGGTACTCGACCTCTTCTACGAGGACATCCTCGGTGACCGGCGAGCGGCGGTGACGAGCGTGCTCGAGCTGCTCGGCATCGAGCCGCCGGAGGACCTCGAGCTCTCCCAATCGCGGCTCCGCCTTCAGCGCGACGCCGTCACGGACGAGTGGGCCGCCCGCTACAACGAGCTGCGCCCGAGCCTGCCGGGACTGCCGCAGCCATGGCGGTGGTCGCGGAAGCTCCGCAGGATCTACCCGGCGGACGAGCCGGATCCAGCCGAGCCGACCGTCACGACCTGAGACCGCGTCTCAGCCCGAAGAGCAGGAACTCCAGCACGAAACCCCCCCCGACGGCCGGCCCGAACTGGGCCGGCCTGGGGTCAGGGCGTGATCGAGGCGCTCAGCGGTTGCGGAAGAACCTCGGAGCGAGCGGGCTGCGCCGCGAACGGTCCGGGAGACCGCTGTTGGCCTTCGGGCCGCGCGGGCCCTTCCTGCTCGGCGGAGGACCGCCTGGGCCGCCGCCCGGGCCGCCCCCTGGGCCGGCGGGCCCTGAGGGACCGCTCGGCGACGGGCTCGGACCGCTCGGCGACGGGCTCGGCGTGCTCGGCGACGGGCTCGGCGCAGTCGGGCTGCTCGGCCCGCTCGGACCGCTCGGCGTGCCGGACGGGCTCGGCGACGGGGTCGGGCTCGACGGCGAGCTCGGCACCACGCTCGGGCTGGTCGGGCTGCTCGGGCTCCCGCTCGGAACGCTCGGGGTGCTCGGGCTGCTCGGGCTGCTCGGCGCGCTCGGCGAGCTCGGGCTGGACGGGCTCGGCGACGGGCTCGGGCTCGGGTGCCCACCGCCGCCCTTCTTGCTCGGGCCGCTCGGGCCGCCACTCG
>Ga0070735_10000080_pt1 | contig 118426 bp, 100 predicted proteins | sample Coa_R1_FD_66443 | JGI IMG/M metagenome (GOLD analysis project Ga0070735, IMG submission 66443) | Surface soil microbial communities from Centralia Pennsylvania, which are recovering from an underground coalmine fire - Coalmine... | ecosystem: Environmental > Terrestrial > Soil > Unclassified ... | reverse complement strand
GCGACTTGCCGGTCGTCCAGCGTGACGACGACGCGCGCGGGCCGCAGCGCGGGAAGGCGCGCGGTCAGCGCCGGATCCTCGGAGACATCGATGCGCCGCGACAGCGCGCGGATGCGCTCATTGCGGAGGCTCGCGGCATCGAAGGCCGCGGGCCCCGTCTCGCCGAGCACCATGGCCGCCGCGAGAGCGTGCGGGATCGAAAACTTCGCCGCGAGCGGCGTCGGCGGTTCGCGGTTCGCGAGCAGCGCGGCCGACCGGTAGGTCTCGACCGTCACGCGTCGGACCCGCTCCGACTCGAATGGCTCTCGCCGGCGCAGCTCGAGCAGCGCGTCGAGCGCCGAATGGACGCCGAGACAGCAGGCATGGGGCTTGAAATAGAGATCGCTCTCGATCGCCCAGACATCGCCGAGGCCTTCCGAGAGCGAGGCCGCGTCGAACCGCGTCCCGAGGATCTGACCGAGGACTGCGTCGAGCGCCGCCGGATTATGCGTCAGCCCGCAGCGGATGCTCTCGGCCGCAACGAAGGCACTTTGCGCGACTACGCCGGCGAACAGGTTTCTCACCGTGCCGCCCAGGCGCGCGGCATTCCAGTCGGCCGGAATGAGCAGGGCCGCGCCTTGCTGCACAGCCGCGGCGAACGTCGGCGGGTGAAACTCCCACAACCGCGCGAGGCCGGCCGCCGCGGCGACGGCGACCGCCGTGCCGTGCGGATGAACAGCAGGGGACAACTCCGTCGCCCTCGCGACGCGCGCGCCCGTCTCGTAGCCGGCGATGAAGGCCGTCAGGAGCTCGGCCCCGGACCGGCCCTCGTCTTCCGCGGCTGCCAGCACCGCGGGCCACACGTGCGCGCCCGGGTGTCCCCTGGCAAAGAGGTTCGTCTCGTCGAGCTCCAGAGCGACGATCGCCGCGGCGTTGAACAGCGCCGCGCCGGCAGGATCCGCCTGAACCGGCGTTCCCGCGAGCGTGGCGCGTCCAGGGCGCCGGCCGAGCGCTGCGGCCAAGTCGGGCATACCGTCGTCGCGGCTGCCCGCGAGGTTGCAGCCGACCAGGTCCAGCACGACGAGCGAGGCCCGCCGCGTGACCGCGGCCGGGATGTCGCGCAGACGGAGACCCGCCGCCCATGCGGACAGCGCAGCGAGATGCCGCGCGGTGTCGAGAAGCGCCATGGCCTAAGACTTCCGGCCGCCGTGCGGCAACTCCTCGAACGCCGCCTGTCCCGATGGCGTGGAGCGATCCTCCGGCACGCGACGTATGTCGGATAACGAAGGACTCGGTGTGCGCTCATCGAAGGCTATCGCATCGCGTGAGCCGATCATCCCCGATGAGCGAGGCGGTGTGGAAATGCAGATTCCGAACCGACTAATGGCCCCAACGCCCGAACAGCGCCAGAAGGCGCTCGACGTCCTCGAGACCGGCAAGACTTACGGTGGCGAGGAAACCGAGCGATTCGAGACCGAGCTCGCGGCCTGGTGCGCCCGCCGGTACGGCGTCACCGCGAACTCCGGCACGTCGATTTGCCTCTTGGCGCTCGACGCGAAGCGCATCGGACCCGGCGACGAAGTCATCCTGCCCGCGAACGGCTACGTCGGCGTCCTCGCCGCGGTCGTGAAGCGCGGCGCGATCCCGGTGTTCGTCGAAGTCGACGCCGAGACGTCCAATATCCGGCCGGACGCGGTCGCAGCCGCGGTCACGCCTCGGACGAAAGCGCTCGTCGCCATTCACGACTACGGGTTCCCCTGCGACATGGACCCGATCATGGAGACGGCGCGCCGGCACGAGCTGTTCGTCATCGAGGATGCCGCGCACGCACTCGGAGCACAGTACAAGGGGCGGCAGGCGGGCGGCATCGGCGATATGGGATTCTTTAGCTTCTCCGGCAAAATGATCACGGCGTTTGGGCCCGGCGGCGGCGCGGTGACGGACGACGCGGACCTGGCCGAGGACCTGTCGAGCCTTCGCGACCAGGGACGGGTGCGGGATCACCACATCAGCTTCATCCGCCGCACCGATTCCCGGTGGTACGATCAGCGCTGGGTTGGCTACAACATGCACATGACCGAACTGTGCGCGGCGCTCGCGCGCATCGACCTGCGGCGCCTGCCGCAGTACGTCGCGCACCGCCGCCGGGCGGCCGAGTACTACACGGCTCGCTTTCGCGACGCCGGCCTCCCGCTGCAGCTGCCGCCGGCCCGGCCGTGGGCTTCGCCGTGCTACCTGCATTACACGGTGTGGAGTCCGGAGCGCGACGCGCTGCGCGAGACGCTTGCCGCGCGCGGCATCGAGGCGATCTCGCTCTATCCGACGCCGCTTCACCTGCTGAAGCCCGTGATGGAGCAGTACAAGACGCGGGAAGGACAGTTCCCCGTCGCGGAGCGGCTGTGCCGCGAGACGCTGTCGCTGCCCGCGGGCCCGCACGTGAGCGACGATAAGCTGGCCTATGTTGGCGACGCGGTCAACGGACACTTCGCCGGCCGCAAGAGCGCGACGACGACGGCGGTGCCGTAGCGGCCTGTAAGCCCGCGCTAGAGGTTCTCGCCCGGCGGCGGGAACGGTGTGCCGCGGGTCTGACGGCCTTCGCGAACGTCCCGCTCGATGCGCTCCGCGGCCCGGCGTTCGGGCCGCCCGTAGCCGCCGCCGCCGCCCGACCTGACGACGAGCCGATCTCCCGATCGGAGCGCCTCGTGGACCTTGGAACCAAGCACGCGCGGCGTTCCATCCCGCACCAGCACGCACGCGCCCGGCACTCCGGTGCCGCCGCCGAAGAGCCCCGGCGCGCCATGGCGGTGCCGGTCGGAGTGCAGCCCGAAGGTCACGTCGTCACTGAGGATGCGGTACGCGCGCTCCATTCCGAGGCCGCCCCGGAATGCGCCGTCGCCGCCGGAGTTGGGCACGAGGCCGTAGCGGAGGATCTCCAGGAAGGGAAACTCGATCTCGACCGACTCGACCGGCGTGTTCTGGCCGTTCGTGAGCGGCATGATCATGCCGTCCGCGCCATCCTGACACCACAGCGCGCCGTTCCCGGCCCCGAGCACCTCGGATAGGATGCGGGCGTGCCCGCCGGCGCGGTGGCCGAACGAGATGCCGGTCTGCGCGTCGAAGCCCGGCGCCATCACCTGCTTCGGCAGCACGGGCGCCAGCGCCATGTTCACCGCGTCGAAGATCTTGTAGCACGCGCTCGTCCGCGCGCGGGTAGCGGCCGGCCACCGGGGATTCAGCAGGCACCCCAGCGGTGCCGTGACGTGCACGGGTCGCATGCTCCCCGCGTTGACCAGCATGTGCGTGATCCCGAGGATCGCTACGACGGTCGTCCGTACGCTAGAGAGCGTGGAGCCCCACGGTACGTTGATGAAGCCCCGCGCCTGCGGGTCCGTTCCGGTGAAGTCGATCATCATGTCGCTGCCGGCAATGCGGACCGTGAGCCGCACGTAGAACGGTCCGGCGCCGGTCCCGTCGTCCTCCATGTACGCTTCGCCGCGGTACTCGCCGTCCGGGATGGCGGCGATCGCCTGCCGTGAGATGCGCTCGCCGTAGTCCTGCACGTCCGTCATGAACTCGGCGATCGCGGCCGCGCCGTACTTGCGGGCCAGCGCCCGGACGCGCGCCTCGCCGGTGCGGCAGGCGGCGATCTGGGCGTCGAAGTCGGCCAGGACGGTGCGCGGGGCGCGTACGTTCGCGCCGAAGAACTTGCCGAACGGCGACGCGCGCCAGTCGTCGTCGAGCGGGATCCGCATTGGCGGGAAGACGATGCCTTCCTGGAACACGTCGGTCGCTCGCGCGTTGCTGGCCGCGGCGCCACCCCCGAGATCCAGGTGGTGGACGTTGGCGCAAGTGACGCCGAGCAGTCGGCCATCGAGGCGGATCGGCGTGAAGAGCAGCACGTCGTTGATGTGCTGGCCGCCGTGGAAGGGGTCGTTGACGACGAAGGCCTCGCCGTCCCTCAGGCTCTCGAACTCGTACTCTTCGGCGATCGCAGCGGCGGCCGGGTCGATCGCGTTCAGCAGTTGCGGGATATAGTTGGCGATCGCGATCGTGTTGCCGCGGGGATCCAGGACCGCCGTCGCGATGTCGCGGACCTCCCGTACGATCGTGGAGTGAGCAGACCGGTACAGGTTCACGCCCATCTCTTCCGCGGTCGCCGCGAAGGCGTGGCCGATCACCGACAGCGTCACCGGGTTCATTCGCCGGCCTCCAGGATGAGGTTGCTGAGCCGGTCGGCGTGAGCCGACCAGCCGTCGGGGACGTATGTCGTGGCGGTGGGCTCTTCGATCACGCACGGCCCGCGGAGACGGTCGCCGGCGTCGATCTCGTGTCGGGGATGGTATCCCTCGGCCCGCGGCGCCGCGGCGCCCCGGCGGCCGGGCGCGGGACGGATCGCGCGCAGCGGCGAGGGCGCCACGGCGATCAGCCGGTAGCCGACCACTTCGACGTCCTGGTCACGGACCGCGTGCCCGTAGCGGACTCGGTGCGCTTCGTGGAACGCCTCGACTGCCGCCGCCACCGGCATCCCGTCGCACGGCACGCTGATTTCGTAGGCTTGGCCGGCGTAGCGCATGTCCATTTCGGGCCGACACGTCACCTCGGCCCACGGACGCTCGTAGGCCTGGAACTCCCGGCGCGCCCGGGCCTCGAGGTCGGCGAACAGCGCCGCGACGCCCTCGTCGGTGACGCGCGCCGCCAGCATGACGCGCGTGATCGAGAAGTCCTGGCGCGTCTCGGCGAGCAGCAGGCCGTACGCGGAGATGAGGCCGGGGTTGACCGGCACCAGCACGCGCGAGATGCCGAGGTCGGACGCCACCGCCGCCGCGTGCAGCGGCCCGGAGCCGCCGTACGCCACGATCGTGTAGTCGCGTGGATCGTGGCCACGCTCGATGGAGACCAGGCGCACCGCCTGCGCCATCGTCACGTTGACCAATCTCAGCACGCCATCGAGCGTCTCGCGGCGCGGCAGACCCACGCGGTCGGAGAGCGCGTCGAGCGCCGCTTCGGCGGCCGCGGCGTCGAGCCGCAGCCGCCCGCCGAAGAACGCCTCGGGGCGGATGCGCCCGATCAGGACGTTCGCGTCCGTGACGGTGAGGGCGGTGCCGCCTCTGCCGTAGGCCGCCGGACCGGGATCCGCGCCGGCGCTCTCGGGGCCGACCTTCAAAATGCCGCCGCGGTCCACGTCGGCGATGCTGCCGCCGCCGGCGCCCACCGTCGTGATGTCGATCATCGGGACGTTGAGCGGCAGCCCGGCGATCTTGTACTCGCGCGTGACGCCCGGCCGACCGTCCGTCACGAGGCACACATCGGTGCTCGTGCCGCCCATATCAAAAGTGATCGTGTTGGGAAAGCCGGCTTCGAGCGCGGTCGTGGTGGCGCCGACGACGCCGGCCGCGGGACCGGAGAGAATCATTTTCGCGGCGTGGCGCCGGATCGCGTGCGCCGGAATCGTGCCGCCGTTCGCCTGCACGATGGTGACCGGCCCGCGGAAGTCCCGTGCCCGCAGCCGGTTCTCGAGGCGGGAGAGGTAGCGGTCTACGACGGGTTTCGCGTAGGCGCTGATGACGCACGTGCTGGTGCGTTCGTACTCCCGGAACTGCGGCAGGACGTCGGAGGACCGGGTGACCGCCACGCCTGGCAGCGCCGCGGTGAGCGTGTCTTCGGCGGCGATCTCGTGCGAGGGGTTGGCGTACGAGTGCAGAAAGCAGATCGCGACCGACTGGATCCGTTCCTCGCGGACCAGGCGTCGCACGTGCTCCACGAACGAAAAGTCCTGCAGCGGCCGGCGCGTCGCGCCGTCGGGGCCCATGCGCTCGTCCGCTTCGATGATGTGGTCGCGGGAGACGAGCGGCTCCGGCTGACGGTAGAACAGGTCAAACAGGCGCGTCTTGGCCTGCCGCTGGATCAGCAGCACGTCGCGGAAGCCCTTCGTAGTGACGAGGCACGTACGGGCGCCCTTGTGCTCGAGCACCGCGTTCGTCACGACGGTCGAGCCGTGGATCAGCGCGGCGATCTCGGACGGCGGCACGCCGCACTCGGACACCGCGGCCAGTACCGCCCGCTCCGGCTCGGCCGGCGTCGACATGACCTTGCCGGTCGCCTCGATGTGGTCGCCCCGTGACAGCACCCAGTCGGTGAACGTGCCGCCGGTTTCAATGCCGAGCCGGAGTCCGGTCATGCGTCGCCCGTCGTCACGTACGTCCTCCCTCACCCGCGGCCGTTCCGCTACCGTGAGCGGAACCGCGGATCGAGCAGATCGCGGAGCCCGTCGCCCAGCACGTTGAACGCGAGCACCAGCGTCAAGATGGCGAGCCCGGGGAACGCCCCGATCCACCACTGGTCGAGGTAGTTTCGGCCGGAGGCGATCATCGATCCCCATTCGGGGATCTGGGGTGGGGGCCCGAGCCCGAGGAAGCTCAGCGACGCGAAGGTCAGGATCGCGTAGCCGATGTCTAGCGTGCCCAGGATGATGACGGGCGAGATCGTGCCGGGCAGCACGTGCCGCAGGAAGACCCGCAGGCGCGAACCGCCGAGGGCCCGTGCCGCGACGACGTACTCGCGGTCTCGCACGGCCAGCACGAGGCCGCGGACGAGACGGGCGTACGAGGGCCACCAGGCGACCATGATGGCGATCACGGCGTTGCGAATCCCCGCTCCCAGCGCCGCGGTGATGACCAGCGCGAGGATGACCGTCGGAAACGACAGCATGAGGTCCGTGGCGCGCATGAGCCCCTCGTCGGCCGTGCCGCCGAGGAAGCCCGCGCTGCCGCCGACGATCGTGCCGATGACGGTGGCCAGCGCGACCGCGATCATCCCGACCGGAATGGAGAGGCGCGCGCCGTAGAGGATTCGGCTGAAGATGTCCCGGCCGAGCGGATCCGTGCCGAGCCAGTGCGCGGGACTCGGCGGATCGAGGCGCGCGGTGATGGACTGGGACAGCGGCCCGTACGGCGCGAGCTGGGGTGCCAGCACCGCCACCACGATCCAGGCGGAGACGATCCCAAGCGCCAGCAGCGCAAGCGGGGAACCCGTGAGCTGCCGTGGCAGCAGGCGCCGGCGCCGTTTGGCCGGTCGAGGGTGGGCGGTCCCCCCCTGCGGGGGCCGTGGGGCGTCGGACGCGGAGACGGCGCCCATCCTCATCCCACCCGGATGCGCGGGTCGAAGAAAGCGTACGCCACGTCGACGACCAGATTGACGATCACATACACCGACGCGATCACGATGCCGGTCCCCATGATGGCGGGGAAGTCCAGCGAGGTGGCGCTGCTGAAGGCGTAGAGGCCGAGGCCCGGCCAGCTAAACACCGTCTCGGTCACGACGGCGCCGGAGAGCAGCCCGCCGAAGCTGAGCCCGACGATGGTGATGATCGGGATGACCGCGTTGCGCGCCGCGTGGCGCACGACCACCTTCAATCGGGTCACCCCCTTCGCCCGCGCCGTCCTGACGTATTCTTCCTCCAGCACCTCCAGCATGCTGCCCCGCATCATGCGGGTCACAATCCCAAGACTGTAGGCCGACAGGACGACGGCCGGCAGGATCAGGTGCCCCAGCCAATCGAGGGCCGCGTCCCAGCGGTGACTCACGACCGAGTCGACCAGCAGGAAGCCCGTGATAAACGGCGGCGGCGTCACGTCGGCGCTGAGCCTCACGGGTGCCGGCGCCCACCCCAGCCAGTCGTAAAAGACCACAATCGCGACGAGGCCGAGCCAAAACACCGGCGTCGACACGCCGATGAGCGCCGTCACGCGGGCCGCCTGGTCGATCGGCTGTTCGCGGTACACCGCTGCCAGCATCCCGAGCGGGATGCCTGCGAGGAGGCTCAGGCACATCGCCGCGACTGAGATTTCGATGGTCGCGGGGAGGTGCTGCCGCAGGTCAAGAAGGACAGGCTGGTGCGTCGAGATCGATTCTCCCATGTCGCCGTGGATCAGGTTCCAGAGGTAGATCAGGTACTGCTTGTAGAGGGGCTGGTCCAGACCCCAGTGGTGCTTGAAGGCCGCCACGATGGTGGGGTCCGCCGCCGCCCGATCGCCGAGGTTGGTCGCGATGGGATCCGCCGGTATGGCGTGCGACAAAATGAAGCTCAGCAGCGTGATCCCGACGAGCATCGGGAGCAGCAGCAGCAGGCGCCGGACGATGTAGCGATAGAGCGTCATAAAGCGCCGGACGGCGCCGCCCTCGGGCGCCCGTCCGATGTGCGCAACTCGCTAGGAGTTGCTCACCGCACGGCCGTCGACCATCCCGGGGCCCGCGCAGGTCGCGGGCCCTCCCAGCCGCCCGGCCAGCAACGGCCCCCCGCGGGCACCAGCCCTCCGCAGCAGCTTCCGTCGCGGGACCCTGGCGCCGTCCACAATCCGGTTGTGCACTTGAGGCATACAAACCTCCTTGGCATCCCAGCAGATTATCGAAATGGCATTTCTATTCTTGAAACAGAGATGCGGTATTAGAGGGGTTGTTTCTCTTACCCCGAAGGATTTCCTTGCCGGACCCTCAGGAGGGATAACGATGGCTCAGGCCCCCGTTCGCGACGTCCGCTACAAGCCCGTGATGACCGACGAGATGATCGAGGCCGCCGCGCGAGTGCTGCGCAGCGGCAAATACATCAGAAGTTTTCCGCTCGAGGATTCCGAGGGGAAGCGCTTTGAAGACGAGTTTTGCGCGTACATCGGCGCGCCCCACGCGGTGAACGTCTCGAGCGGCACCGCCGCGCTGCACATCGCACTGCTGGCCGCGGGTGTCGGCCCTGGCGACGAGGTCATTACGGTGCCGAACACGTTCTCCTCCGTCGCCGACGTGATCATCTTGTGCGGGGCCAAGCCCGTGCTCGTCGACGTCGAGTCGGATACCTACAACATGAACGTCGCGCTCGTCGAGCGGGCTGTCACATCGAAGACGAAGGCGATCCTGCCGGTGCACATGAACGGGCAGGCGGTCGACATGGAGCCGCTGATGGCGATCGCGCGGCGTCATGGGCTGAAAGTCGTCGAGGACGTCTGCCACGCGGCCGGCGCCAAGTACAAGGGCCAGTTCCTCGGGACCTTCGGAGAAGCCGGCGCGTTCTCGTTCGTCCAGAACAAGTGCATCTCGGTCGGCGGGGAAGGCGGCATGGTGGTCACCTCGGATCCTCAGATCTGGGAAGCCTGTATGATGCTGGCCAACCACGGCCGCGGCCGCCGGTGGTTCGACGGGCACAAGGCCTACCACATCTACCGGGCGCAGCAGATCGAGCTGGTCGGGTTCAACTACCGCCAGAATGAGCTGCTCTCGGCGATCGGCCGGATCCAGCTCCGCTATCTTGACGAATGGAACATACGCCGCCGGGAGAACGCGGCCCTCTACGGCACGCTGCTGGGCCGGTTCAAGCACGACCTCACGTTGCCCGTGACGCGGCCGTTCTCGGAGCACTCCATGCTGCGGTTCGTCGTGCAGACCCCGCGGCGCGACGAGCTGCGTGACTACCTCGAGCGCCGCGGCATCCACGTCATGGTCGAGTACGGCACGCCGATCCACCTCGACCACGCGTACCAGCCGTACTGCGGCGCGCCCGAGGGCACGTTCCCCGTGACGGAGCGGCTGGCGCAGACGATCCTCACGCTGCCGTGCTACCAGACGCTCGGCGCCGAGGAAATCAGCGACGTCACGTCGGCGGTCCAGCAGTTCTACGGTGGGTGAGGCCGCCGCGCCGGTCCGGTACCGGTGCCTGTGGACGCCGTTCGACGACGAGATGCGGGAGGCGACGCTGCGTCCCGCGGCCGGGCCAGTGTACTATGATGGGCCGGAAGTCGAGGCGTTCGAGCGCGAGGCGGCGGCGTACCTCGGGGTGGCCCGGGGGGTCGGCGTGTCCTCCGGCACCACGGCGCTGCACCTCGCGATGCTGGCGATGGGCATCGGTCCCGGCGATGAGGTGGTCTGTGCGGCGAACGCCTACCTGACCGCGCCCGAGTGCACCATCCACGTCGGCGCGACGCCGGTGTACTGCGACGTGCTCGACGAGACGGCCAATCTCGACGCGAGCACGGTCGAACCGGTGCTGACGCCGCGCACCAAAGTGATTGTCGCCATCCACAACTACGGCCACCCCGTCGACATGGATCCGCTCATGGGCCTGGCGCGTCGGCGGGGGCTGTTCGTCATCGAGGACATCGCCCATGCGTTCGGCGCACGGTACAAGGGGCGGCCGGTCGGGTCGATCGGGCACGCGAGTTTCACGAGCTTCGCACGGAAGGTCGTGACGGTGGCGGGACAGGGCGGGATGGCGTTCACCTCGGAACCCGAGTGGGCGCGCCGGATGGCGCTGCTGCGCCGTCACGGATGGGAGTCCGGCGCCGCCTATCGGGGCAGGCTGGTGCTCGTCGGGTTCAACCATACGCTGGGCGAATCGCTCGCCGCCGTGGGCCGCGTGTCGCTCTCGCGCGTCGACCGCGAGAACGCCGTGCGGCGTGCCAACGCTCTCCGGTATACCGAAGGCCTCGCCCGCCTCAACACCCGCGGCGTCGCGGTGCGCCTGCCTGTCGAGCTGCCGTACGCGGCGCACTCGTGGTTTCACTACGTCGTCCGCACCCCCCGCCGGGACGACCTCGTCGCATTTCTCTCGACGCGGGGGATCGAGGCGGGCATCCACTATCGGCATACGGTCTACCGGGAGCCGGCCTACGTGGCGCGCACCGGGGTGGATCCCGGCCCCCGGCCGGTGGCGGACCGGATCGTGTCGGAGATCATGACGCTGCCGTCGCACCCTGAGATGGGGGGCGGCATCGACTATGTCCTCGGACAGCTGGCCGAATTTCCATGGACTGCGACCTCGCGTACGGCTCGCTCATAAGACTCGGGCGCCTGCTGGACCAGCGGCAGGTCTCGCCCGTCGACATCGTCCGGGCGCTTCTTGAACGCATCAACCAGTACAATGGCCGGCTGGCGAGTTACATCACGGTCTGCGGCGACGCAGCCCTTGAGGAGGCGCGGGCCGCGGAGCAGGAGATCACGCGCGCCGGGCACCGCCGTGGCCGGCTGCACGGCCTGCCGATCGCGCACAAGGACGTCAGCCTGACGCGGGGGGTGCGGACCACCGCGCACTCGCGCTGCCTGCTCGACTCCGTACCGGACCGCGATGCGACCTACGTGCGCCGGCTCCGCGACGCCGGCATGATCCTGCTCGGCAAGACCAACACCACCGAGTTCGCGTGCGGCACGATGGACCTGTTCGGCGTGCACCGCAACCCGTGGGATCTGGGCCGCTACGCCGGCGGATCGAGCGGGGGATCGGCCAACGCGCTCGCGGCGGGCCTGGCGGTCGCGGCGACCGGCTCGGACACGGGCGGCTCCATTCGGGTCCCGGCGAGTTTTTGCGGGGTCGTCGGGCTCAAGCCGACGTACGGGCGCGTGAGCCGCAACGGGCTCCTGCCGCTCAGCTGGAGCATGGACCACGTCGGGCCGATGGCCCGCACCACCGCCGACTGCGCGCTGCTCCTCAACGGGATGGCGGGCCATGACCCGGCCGATCCGACCAGCGCCAGCGCACCCGTCCCCGACTTTGCCGACGGGTTGGACGCGGGGATCCGGGGCATGGTCCTCGGGATCCCCCGGCAGCACTTCTATGAGGGGCTGGATCCCGAGGTCGACGCGGCGCTGCGCGGCGCGCTGCGCGAGCTCGAGTCCCTCGGCGCGCGGCTTGAGCCGGTCGATCTCCCGCTCGCCGCGCACATCGTCGCGCCGGGCGGGATCCTCATCATGGCGGAGGCCTTCGGTCTGCACGCGGCGCGCCTGCGCGAGCGGGGGCGCGAGTACGGGACGCGCACCCGCCGGCGGATTGCGTCCGGCGCCTGCTATACGAGCGGCGAGTACGAGGAGGCGGTCCGTGTCCGCGTGGCGTGGACCCACCAGGTCGGCGCGGCGCTCGGGCGCGTGGACGCCATCGTGACGCCCACGCTGCCGCAGCCCGCGTTTCCGGTCGAGACGCAGTTGGGCGAGCCCCCGGACACCAGCTGGGGGACGCGGCACTTCAACATGTCGGGCCATCCGGCGCTCACGGTGCCGTGCGGCTTCACCTCGGCGGGGCTGCCGGTCGGCATGCAGCTGGCGGGGCGGTATTTCGACGAAGCGTCGCTGTTCCGCATCGCGCACGCATACGAACAGGCGACGCCCTGGCACACGCGCCGTCCCGCGCTGGCGGCGGCCGCGGCGTGACGCGCGACGGGCAGGGCCGCGCAGACCAGATTCGCGCCGAGCTAGCGCGCCAGGGGATCGCGGCGGACGAAGACGACCTCGCCGTCATCGTGAAGATCGTCGCCGCGAATCGGGCGGGCCTCGAGCGCGCGCGGGCGGCCGTCCGCGGCGACCCCGAGGTTCCACACGGCTTCGTGCCACCGGCGCCGCCGGGCGACGCGGCGCCGCATGCCGGACGCTGAGCGGGGTGCGATGATGTCGACCGACGTGCGCTCCAGGATGGAGATCCCGTACAAGTTTCCCTATCCTGTGACCGACGAGATGCTGCGCGCCGTCCACGACGTGATGCGGCGGCGCATCCACTACTTCGGCCCGTACACAGACGCGCTCGAGGCAAAACTCGCGGCCCTGAGCGGCACGACCCGGGCCGTCGCCTGCACGTCAGGCAGCAGCGCGATCCTGATCGGGCTCCACGCGTGCGGCGTGCGCGCCGGCGACGAGGTCGTCATGCCGGCCAACATCTACGGCGGCGTGCCCGAGGCGGTGCTGCAGCTCGGCGCGGTGCCGGTCCTGGTCGACATCGAGCCCGAGACCGACAACATCGACGTGGATCAGGTGGAGGCGGCGCTTACGCCGCGCACGCGGGCGATCGCGGTCCAGCACTGCTACGGCCACGCGGCCGACATGGATCCCCTGCGCGACCTCGCCAAACGCCGGGGCGTGCGGGTTCTCGAGGACGCGGCGCACACGCTGGGCGGCCGCTACAAGGATCGGCCGACCGGCGGCCTGGGAGACGTCGGCGTCTTCGCGTTCAGCAACAAAGGGATTTCCGCCACCGGGGTGGGCGGTGCGGCGACCGCCGGGGATCCCGGCCTGGCGCAGGACCTCGTCGACCGCCGGTACCACGGCCGGCGGGGCGGCTACGAGACATTCGTGCTCGGCTACAACTTTCGCCTGACTGAGATGGTGGCCGCGGTCGCGTCCTGCCAGCTCGATCAGCTGCAGGCCTGGAACGCGCAGCGGCGGCGTAACGCCGCCGACTACACCCGCCGGCTTCGCGACAGTGGTCTGCCGCTCGGTCTGCCGGTGGAGCGGCCGTACGCCGGGCATACGTGGCTGCACTACGTCGTCCGGCTCAAGGCGCGCGACGCGCTCATGGACCACCTGCAGCAGCGCGGCGTTACGACGGCGGTCCATTACCCCGTGGCGGTGCACCGCCACGCGGGGTTCGCCGGGCGGCTGTCCTACCGTGAAGGCCAGTTTCCCCGCAGCGAAGCGGCGTGCCGGGAGATCCTGTCGCTCCCGTGCCACCCCGCGGTGGGGGAGGCTGAGGTCGAGTATGTGACGGCCGCCGTCGCCGAGTTCTTCGCTGGCCGCGGCTGATCCGGGGAGGGAGGGGCACATGGAGATTCCGTACCGCGCGCCGATCGTCACCGATGAGATGCGCCGCAAGGCGCTCGAGGTGCTGGAAAGCGGCAAGACGTTCGGCGGGCAGGAAACCGAGCGCTTCGAGGTCGAGCTTGCGCAGCGCTGCGGCTGCCGCTACGGCGTGAGCGCGAACTCCGGTACGTCGGTGACGATGCTCACGCTGGACGCGCGCGGCATCGGCCGGGGCGACGAGGTGATCATGGCCGCGAACGCGTACATCGGCGTCCTCGCGGCGGTCGTGAAGCTCGGCGCCACGCCGGTACTGGTCGAGGCCGATCCCGACACCGGCAACATCGCGCCCGCGGCCGCGGCCACGGCGATCACCTCGAAGACCCGCGCGATCGTGCCGATCCACATGTACGGCTTTCCATGCGAGATGGACCCGATCGTCGCCGCGGCGCGGGCGCGCGGGGTGTTCGTCCTGGAGGACGCGGCCCACGCGCTCGGCGCGGAGTACAAGGGCCGACCGGCCGGCGGCCTCGGCGACGCCGGGTTCTTCAGCTTCTCCGGCAAGATGATCACCGTATTCAGCACGGGCGGCGCCGTCGTTACAAACGATCGCGCGCTGGCGGAGGGCATCTCGAGCCTGCGCGACCAGGGCCGGCTGCGGGACGAGAAGATCAGCTTCATCCGCCGCACCGACGCGGCGTGGTACGACCAGCGGTGGATCGGGTACAACATGCACCTGTCCGAGATGGCGTGCGCACTCGGCCGGCTCCAGCTCCGGCTGCTCGACGATTTCACGGCGAAACGGCGCAAGGGCGCCGCCTACTACACCGCGCGCTTCCGGGACGCGGGGCTGCCGTTCCGTCTGCCGCCCGAGCGCCCGTGGGCGAACCCCTCGTATCTGCACTACGTGGTCTGGACATCGCGGCGCGATGCGCTGGCCGAGTTCCTTCGCCGGCGCGAGGTCGCGGCGAGCATCCACTATCCGACGCCGCTGCACCTGCTAGAGCCGATGAAGGCTCGATACGGCACCCGCGAGGGCCAGTTCCCGATCGCGGAGCGGCTGTGCCGCGAAAATCTGTCGCTGCCCGTGGGGCCCCATATGACCGACGACATGCTGACGCGCGTGGCCGACTCGGTCATCGCGTTTTTCAAGGAGGGCCGGGCTGCCGCGTAGCGGCGCTGGCTTCCTTCCTCCAGAATCGATCGCGGCCGTCCCGCGGGGGACGGCCGCGTCGTTCGCGGGGCAGAATGTCGCTCGGGCGATCCCGAGGTCGCGGTCGTTCCATTCCTACGGGAAGACCCGGCCACACCAGGGCGTGAGCCGCTGAAACGCCTCGGCGAACTTGATGGCGGGGTCCCCCGCGACGTACGCTGCCTGGGTGCCGCGCTGCTGGGACCGCGTGCGGTAGCGCTCGACGTGGTAGGGCTGCGCGCGAAATTCTGCCGTCGCGCGCATCTTCGCGTCCATGGTATCCGTGATGTCGATGAAGTAATCGGGCACAAAGCCCGCCATCTCGGTCAGGGGCTGCGTCGGCTCGCAGGCGAAGATCTGCGTCGGCGTGAGCGCCGGCAGGTCTGGCTCGACGCCGGCCAGGCCCGTGTAGTACGCGGCTTCCATGGTCGCCTGGTACGTCGTCGTGTGGTCGGGGTTGTACGGCTCCTTAGCCGGGTGCGTGATGATGATCCGCGGCCGGAACGTCCGGATCTCGCGCACGAGCCGCATGAGCCGCTCGAAATCGAAAGTCAGCGGCTGGTCGCGGTAGTCGTAGAAGACGATCTCGACGCCCAGGATCTCCGCCGCGGCCCGGGCCTCGGCGCGCCGCACCTCGGCCACCTCCTCCTCGGTCGTCTTGCCGCCGCGCGCCTTCCAGAACTCGTTCGACTCCCCGCGCGCCCCCGGGCTCATGACGGCGACGCGGACGTGGGCCCCGGACGCGGCGTACCGGGCCAGCGTGCCGCCCGCGCGGACGCAGAAGTCTGCGGCGTGGGCGCTGATGCACAACACACGATCATTCACCATGATGGATCCCTCCTCGGAGTGCGTGGGCGGTCAGCGGGCCGGCCGCTCGAGCACCTGCCGGTTGACCAGAAACGCGGGCGGTCGGCCTTCGAGCGCCTCGACCACCTGCTGGGCGGCGTCGCGCTGGCCCTGCCTAGTTGATTCTTCGGAGTAGAAGCCGATGTGCCCAGACACCGTCACGTGGGGGAGCGAGAGCAGCGGGTGGTCGGTCCGCAGCGGCTCCTCGGCGAACACGTCGAGCCCCGCGCCGGCGAGCCGCCCCTCGCGCAGCGCGTCGACGAGGGCCGGCTCGTCGACCACCCCGCCGCGCGAGGTGTTCACCACCACCGCACCGGGCTTCATCGTCGCGATCGCCTCGCGCGACACAATCTGGCGCGTTTCCGCCGTGAGCGGCAGGTGAATCGAGAGGATGTCCGCCTCGGACACGCAGGTCTTGAAATCCACGGACCGCACGTGTTCGGAATTGAAGACGGCGCCTCCCACGTACGGGTCGTACGCGATGACGTCCAGGCCGAGCGCGCGGCCCTTGCGTCCGGTGGCCCGAGCGATGTTGCCGAACCCGAGCAGGCCGAGCGTCAGTCCGGCGATGCGTCGAACCGGGACGATCGGTTTGATGTGCCATTGGCCGTTCCGCACCGCCCGGTCGGCCGCGACGATCTTGCGCGTGACGGCAAGCATGAGGCCGATCGCGTGCGAGGACACCTCGTCGACCGCGTAGAGCGGCCCGTTGGTCACCCAGATGCCCCGCGCGGTGGCCGCCGCGACATCGACGCGGTCGACGCCCGTCCCGTAGTGCGCGATGATCCGGCAGCGGGTCAGCCGGGCGATCTTCGCCGAGTCCAGCAGCCCCCGGGAGTGCAGCACCGCGTCAACCAGCGGGGCCGCGCGGTCGAAAGCATTCGGGTCATCCATGTCCACGGCCTCGAGGCGAATGCCCCTGGGCTCCAGGATGCTGCGCTCGACCGCGATATCATAGGCCGGTTGGCGTTTCGATTCCGTGCGAATGCAATACCAGGACCGGTCGGTCATCCGCTCACCTTCCTCGAAGAAACTGGCCTCGTGCGGCGCGATGGTGCAGCGGTGCGATACGGCGGCGGCGCGGCGCTGCGCGGAACGGTGTTTCAATACGTGCGCAGGAATTCTCTGCGGGCCGCCTGAACCCTTTGACACGCGCGAGTGCATTCGCGAACGATCTGTCGCGAGGGAGGGCCTCATGGCTAGCCGCATTGTCGCGTTTCGCCCGGTCGTCGACCAGGAGATGAAGGAGGCGGCCTGCCGGGTCCTTGATTCCGGGCACTACATACGCACCTCCCCGACCGAGACGTCGGAGGGCAAAACGCTCGAGGAGGAGTTCGGCGGGTTCCTCGCCGGCCCGGACGGCCGCAGGCCGTACGTGGCCAACCTGGCGAACGGAACCGCGGCCATGCATCTCGCGTGGTTGGCCTACGGCGTCGGCCCGGACGACGAGGTCATCATTCCCGCCAATACGTTCGTCAGCGTGGCGCACTGCGTGTCGCTGGTCGGGGCGAAACCGGTCCCCGTGGACGTCGAGCCTGATACCTACAACATGGATCCCGCGTCCGCCGCAGCGGCCGTCACGCCTCGGACGCGCGCCATCATGCCGGTCCACACCGCCGGCCATCCCGCCGATCTCGACCCGATCCTCGACCTGGCCCGCCGGCACACGCTTCTGGTCATTGAGGACGCGTGCCAGGCCATCGGCGCCCTCTACAACGGGCGCGCCGTGGGGACGCTGGGGCAGATGGGCTGCTACAGCTTCGTCCAGAACAAGGCCATGACGTGCGGCGGCGAGGGCGGGGCGGTGGGGTCGTTCGACGAGATGCGGGTGCGCCAGGTGTTCAACCTCGCCAACCACGCGCGCGGCGATCAGTTTCACCGCGCCCACGGCGACGATTCCCTGCCGACCACGCACGACGAGATCGGGTTCAACTACCGGCAGTCTGAGATTCTGTCCGCCGTGGCGCGCGTGCAGCTGCGCCGGCTGCCGGCGTGGATCGAGCAGCGCCGGCGCTGGGCCGGCCTCTACCGCGAGCTCATCACGGCGCGCGACCTGCCAGTCGACCTGCCCGCGGAGCGGCCCTATGCCTACCATTCGTACGTCCGCTTCGAGATCCGGGTGCGCGAGCGTGAGCGTCCGGCGCTCCGGCGCTACCTCACCGAGCGCGGGGTGCGCACGCAGATCCATTATCCGACGCCCATCCATCTCGACGTCCCGTACCGTGACCAGCTTGGCATCCGGCCCGGCGCGCTGCCGGTGAGCGAGCGCCTCGCGCGCGAGATTATGACGCTGCCGCTGTATCCGCAGATGACGGAGGACGACGTGGTCTACGTCATCGAGCAGCTGCAGGGATTCTTCGCGCAACGCAAGACGGCGACGGCGTAGACTACCGCGGCGGCGGCGCAGGCGGGCCCGGCGCGTTCTGCCGGTCACCGGCGCCGTCGGCGCGACGGACGGGCTACTGCCACTCTGCATGAAATAGGTCTCTGATCTCCTCGCGGCTGAGGCCGGCGCTTAGGAGCGCGACGAGCTTCACGCGGGCCTTGAGGCCCGAGGTACCGGCGAAGATCATGCCGAGCGACAACAGGTGCGATTCGCCGCCCTCGTGCCGGTAGGTGTTGCGCTGAAGGCGGCCGGTGGGGTAGGGATTCGCGACGACAACGGTGACTCCGCGGGCCATCGCGCCCTTCAACAACTCGACGTACGATGCGTTCAGCCGTCCGAACTCGACCACGAGGCCGTCTGCGCCCCCCTCGATCGCGGCCCGGAGGAGCGTGTCGCTTGGGTCGGCCGCGAACGGCACGCGTTCGACCCGGGCGCCGATCGTCGCCGGGAGCACGGCCCGCAGCCGCCGGAACGGCCGCCGCGCGAAGAAGACGTAGTCCTCGTCCACCGCGCCCAGCGGCCCGAACTCGGGCGACTGGAACGCCGCGGGATTCGCGGGGTTGGTTTTGGTCACGTCCCGCGCGCAGTGGATTGTGCCGTTCATCACCACCAGCACCCCGAGCCCGCGGGCGCGCTCGCAGGCGGCGACCTGAATCGCATGCAACAGGTTGGCCGGGCCGTCGTCGCTCGGCTGCGTGGGATTTCGGAGTGCGCCGGTCACCACAACGGGCCGTTCGTGCCCCAGCGTCACGTCAAGAAAGTGGGCCGTCTGCTCCAGCGTGCCGGTGCCGTGGGTAATCACGACGCCGGCGAGGTAGGGGTCGGCGAGCGCGTCCGTCACCCGGCGCGCGAGGTCCAGCATCTCCGGGAAGCCGATGGCGTTGCTCGGTACCTCCAGCCAGCCGTCGACCTCGCACTCGACGTAGTCGCGTACCATGGGAATGCGGTCGAGCAGTTCGCCGGGGCCGAGGCCGGGGGCCACCGTGCCGGACGGCTGCTGCTTGCCGGCGATCGTCCCGCCGGTCGTAATCACGCGTACGCGCGGCTTGGACGCGACACTCACACCTGATATCCGAGGCGGCCGGACAGTTCATAGGCCGCGTCCTGCAGCAGGCGGGCGTGTTGTTCCGTGTCCTCCTCGCGTAGTTGAAAGATGGACCCCGACAGGCTGAGCGCCGCCTCGACGCCGCCCAATGGCCCGCGTACCGGCACGCCGACGCAGCAGATGCCGGCGAGGAACTCCTCCCGGTCGACCGCGTAGCCGCGCTGCCTGATCCGGCGCAGTTCTTCGGCGAGGACCGCAGGATCGATGATCGTGTGCGGCGTGCAGGCGACGAGGCTACCGCTGCGCACGATCGGCGCCGCCTCGTCGGGCGGCAAAAACGCCAGGATCGCCTTGCCGAGCGCGGTCGCGTGCGCGGGCGCCCGCCGCCCGATGGGCGTGTACATCCGCGCGCTCTTCGGGCCGTCGATCCTGGCGATGTACATCATGTGCTGCCGGTGCAGGATGCCGAGATTGGCGTTGTAGCTGGTGGCCGAAACCAGGCGCTCGAGGATCGAGATCGCCTGCTTGCGGATCTCGAGCTGGTTGAGGGCGGCCCCGGCGAGATTGATGCCCTGCAGTCCGAGGTGGTACTTTTCCGTTCGCGGATCCTGCGTGACGTAGCCCTCGGCTGCGAGCGTCGACAGGATCCGGTACACCGTGCTTTGGCTCGTTTTGAGGCGCTTGCTCAACTCGATGACGCCCAGCTGTCGCCCGTCCTCAGCAAGCAGGTTCAGAATGTCGATAGACCGTTTGACAGTCTTAACGGAATCGGATTTCGGCATTGGCATCTCCTACCGCTAAGCGGTTCCCTCTCAGAAATGAAATTCCCTTCCGAATAGAGCGTATTCTTAGGGCGGTATCGGGAGGATAGTTAGTCCTGCCCACCAAATAGGGAACAGCAATTGCCTTGGCTTGCACCGCAGCCCGGAGGGAGGACCGGACCGACCTATGATTACTACGGATCGCTCCGGAAGGCCGGCGCCGCATCTTCCGACCCTGGAACTCTTTTCCCTTGCCGGCCGTGTGGCGATTGTGACCGGAGGCAACCGCAATCTCGGGCTGGGGCTGAGCCGCGGGCTCGCGGGCGCGGGAGCCCATGTGCTTATCGCCAACCGTGATGCGGACAGCGGCGACGCGGCGGCGGCCGCGATGCGCAACGAGGGATGGAGCGCGGCGGCGTGCACGGCCGATGTGAGCGACCCCGCGGCCTGCGAGCGGATGGCGGCCTTCGCGGCCGATCGATGGGGGCGGATCGACGTCCTGGTCAATAACGGCGCGGTGCGGGTCGACAAGACGGCGGCGGAGCACACCGCGGCGGATTTCGACTGGATCATGGGCGTGAACGTCCGCGGCGTCTTGCACGCCTGCCAGGCGGTCTACCCTTTTATGCGCCGTCAGCACAAGGGCCGGATCATCAACATCGCCTCGATCTCGGCGCGCAAAGGGGTGGTCCGGCGGACCTCGTATAGTGCGTCGAAGGGCGCCGTCGTGGCGCTCACGCGCGGGCTTGCGGTCGAATGGGCGGCCGACGGCATCACGGTCAACGCGATTTCGCCCGGTTCGATCGCGTCGCCTGAGCGCCCTGCCGACCGGATGTCGGCCCGATACAAGATGACGATCGATCTGATACCGATCGGCCGGGTGTCGCAGCCGGAGGACATGGTGGGCTTGTGCGTGTTTCTGGCATCCGACGCGTCCGCGTACCTCACCGGCCAGGACATCCTGATCGATGGTGGATGGTCGCTGCTCATGCGTCCAATGTCAATGCCCTAGACGTCCGCACGAGTACTCAACGACACGCTACGCAGGGGGTGGACGATGCTCTTGAACGAACGCTCGGGACTCCGAATGACCCGGCGGCAGGTGCTCCGCACCGGCGCGGCCGCATCACTGGCGGCGCTCGGGGGCGGTGCGCTGTCTGTCGCGGACACGCGCCTGGCGGCCGCGGCGCCCACGCAGGGCAAGACCCTCAGCGTCGCGATGCTGCTCAACATCAACACGCTCGATCCGGGCCGCACGCTCGAGAACGCGACCAACAACATCGACCACGTCTGCTACGACGCGCTGGTCACGTTCGCGGGCGAGGATCTGAAGACGATCCGGCCGTCGCTCGCCACCCAGTGGACGATGTCGCCGGACGGGCTCACGTACACGTTCACGCTGCGGCCGAACGTCAAATTCGTCGGCGGCAACCCGATGACGGCGGCCGACTTCAAATGGTCGTTTGAGCGGCTGATCAACATCAAGGGGAACGGCGCCTGGCTCCTTGACGGCGTGTCGAGCGTCGACGCGCCGAATCCCACGACTTTCGTCATCAAGCTGGCCCACCCGAAACCGGCGCAGCTCGCGATTTTGACGACGCCGTCGCTGAGCCCGGTCGACTCCAAGGTCGTGATGGCGCAAGGCGGGGCCGCGGGCCCGGACGCCAAGGATACGGACAAGGCGGAAACCTACCTCAACGCACACTCGGCCGGGACGGGGGCGTTTGCCCTGGACTCGTACGTCCCGAACCAGGAGATCGCGATGGTGAAGAACCCCAACTATTGGCGGGGGCCGTCGTCGCTTGACCGGGTCGTCGTCAGGAACATCATCGAACCGAGCGCGCAGGCGCTCATGGTGCAAAAGGGCGACATCGACATCGCGGTCAACATTCAGGCCGACCAGGCGCGTCAGCTCCGGCACGTCAGTGGCGTCGTCGTGAAGTCGAGCCCCGAGCTCAACGTCGTAAACATCATCATCAACGCCAACCCGCAGATCAGCGGGCCGTTCGCCAACCCGAAGGTGCGCGAAGCGATCCGGTACGCGATCGACTACCAGGGCGTGATGGCGCTGACCGCGCCGGGCTCCCGGAGGTCGGCCGGCATCATCCCCCCGAGCTTCCCCGGCGCGCGGCCGGTGAGCGAGGCGATCAAGACCGATAAGCAGCGCGCTCGGGCCCTCCTGCAGCAGGCGAACCTCACGAACCTCGAGGGCACGTTCTTCTACTCGAGCACGTACGCGGGGTTCGGCCTCGACCTCGGGATCCTGGCTCAGAAGATTCAGCGGGACCTGGCCGCCATCGGGATCAAGCTCAATATCGCCGACGAGCCGTACGCCACCGAGGTCACGCAGTACCGGCAGGGCAAGCTGTCTATGGGCATCGGCGGCTGGCTCGCCGATTACATGGACCGCAGCGACTATCTCGTCTTCCTCCCCGGGCGGACCGTCGGTCATCGGCTTCAGTGGGAAACGGATTCGAGCCCGGAGGCCCAGGCGATCACGAAACTTGGACAGCAGGCGGAGACTGAAACCGATGCCGCAAAGGCAGACGCGCTGTACCAGCAGGTCGACCGGCGGCTCTCGACGGATGGACCCTACATCCCGCTGTATCAGCCGGCCGTGTCAATCGCGTACCGGTCCAACCTCAAGGGAGTGACGTACACGACCGGCTGGTATATTGACTACTCGACGATCACGAAGAGCTGATCGCGTCACGGGCGCGGCGAGCCGCAGGGGACCGGACGGCGGGCGGGGAGTGCGCCCGCATCGATCGCCGCGGGTCAGCCCCGCCACGCGTGCGGGCGCGGCGCAGGGGGGGCTGCGCCGTGCGGGAAGACCGTGACCGGGGAACCGCCGGGACGTCGCGCAGTGGGCCGGCGCGTCGCATCTGCGCCGTCAGCAGTATCTGAAGGGCGCCGAGTGCGCAGCCGCTGTGCTCTTCCGGCCGGCCGGCGCGTTGGAGGGAGAGTGGGGCGATGAGCCTTTCGAGCGGAGAAACGATCGCGCCGCGCGTGTCCAAGCGGGCGGCCAAGCAGGGCGCCGGGGACCGCGAGCGGCTGCTCGCGCTGGCGGAGGACCGCCGGGGCCTGGTGTCGCTCGGGCGCGGGGATCCAGACCTGCCGACGCCGCCCCACATCATCGGGGCTGCGAAGCGCGCCCTCGACGGCGGTGCGACCCACTACACACACTGGCAGGGCCGACCGGACCTCCGCGAAGCGATCGCCGAGAAGTGCCGGTGCGAGTACCGCGTCGACGTCAGCGCGGGCCAGGTGATCGTCACGGCGGGCGCGCAGGAAGCGATGTGGGCGACGTTGCTGCAGCCGGCCCCGGTCATACAGGAGGCGGCCTCGCGGATCGCGGCGGCGCTGTCCCGGGAGTAGGACATCGCACAGAGGAGATCGCGGACCGACAGCACGGCGCCTGCAAGACTTCGCCGTCAAAATTGGGGCCAACTGCGGTTTCGTCGCCACGACCTCGATATGTGCCTGGACGCGCACCTGACCAGTTAGGCGCAGACCCGCCGGCAGGCCGAAGGAAAAATATTTGCGCGGCGCCGCACTGCGGCGGCACGGATGCGATAAGACGAGAGGAGAGGAGCAATGGCGCGGACGACGCTGCTGATTCCTGGCCCCACGCCGCTGCCACCTGAAGTGCGGCGCGCGATGAACCGTCAGATGATCAATCACCGCGGTCCGGTGTTCGGCGGGATGGTTCGGGAGCTGCTCGACGGCCTCCGGACGATTTTCCAGACCTCGAACGACATCATGCCCCTGAACTCAACCGGCACCGGCGGGCTCGAAGCATCGATCGTGAACTTCCTGTGTCAGGGCGATCGCGTGCTGTCAGTCAATAATGGCAGCTACGCCGAGCGTTGGGCCGCGATCGCCGAGCAATACGGCGTTCGGGTCGACCGGGTCAAAGCGGAATGGGGAGAGCCGACGCCGCTCGCCGCCGTGGCCGGCCGGCTCCGGGCGGATGTTGGACAAGAGTACCGCGCAGTGCTCATCACGCAGAGCGAAACCAGTACCGGCGTGCTGAACGATGTCCGCGGCGTCCGCGAGGCGCTCGGCGACCATCCGGCGCTGCTGATGGTGGACGGAGTCAGCTCGATCGGCGCGGTGCCGATTGAGACCGATGGCTGGGGTGTAGACGTCGCCGTAACAGCCTCACAGAAGGCGCTCATGAGCCCACCGGGCCTGGCGTTCGTGAGTGTGAGCGACCGGGCATGGGAGGCGGCCGAGCGGTCCACCTTGCCGAAGTTCTACTTCGACCTCCGGAAGGGCCGGTCACAGATCCAGGGCGCCCTGCCGGGCACACCGTTTACGACCAACGTGAGTATCGTATTCGCCGCTCATGCCGCGGTCCGCCTGATTCTCCGCGAGGGATTACCGTCGGTGTTCGAGCGGCACCGACGACTCGCGCGGGCGGCCCGCGCGGCAGTGCGGGGCATGGGCCTCAGGACGCTCGCCGAGGACGCCTACGCTGTGGATACGGTCACGCCCGTCCTGATGCCGCACGGCGTGCAGGGACGGATGGTCGCGGCACGGGCCCGCGACGCGTACGACGTGGTGCTGGGCGGCGGCGTTGGCCCCCAAGCGCGTGAGGTCGTCCGTATCGGCCACCTCGGTTACACGAAACCATCATGGCTGCTCGCTGGCTTGGAGGCGCTCGGCCGGTCCATTGGTGATCTTGGACACCCGGTCGACACCGCGGCGGGGCTCGCCGCGGCCCGACAAGAACTCGAGACAGATGCAGTCCGTCCCACGGGTCCAGGTCGGGTGGATTGACGAGTTCGTGTTCCCGGAGGGGTTCGGCGCTGCGGTCAAACTCTGCACTTGGACGGCGCGCTGTCGGATGCACGCCGTGCAGTCCGGTGGCTGAGAACACGCGAGGAACGGGCGTGACGCGTCGGGCGCCGTGCCCAACCAACTGCTGCAAAGAAAGCAAGACGTCTGTGAAAAGTATCCATCTTCGTACGGGACTACACTGGTTCGGCGCTGCGGCACGCCTGGCAGGCAGAATGCCCGCTGGTCGCGACCCAGCGCCGTCTCCGTCCCGACCGGCATCGTCGTGCCAGGAATCCACGGGCCGTAGCCAGCCTGATGCCCGAAATATCGTCACACCGTCACGCTCGGATCGACAGCTCCCAATTGACCACCCTGCTGCAGTATTGGACTGAAGCTGACCGAGCTCGCGGCGGGGGCATATTTCTACCTCGGTGTGGCAAACGTCTCCCGGTGTGGTTGCGCACACGCTTTCTCGACGGCGTTTCCGAGGAGCAGGAGTCGGAAGCGTTTCTTGGGATCGGGCTGGTGTATCTTCGCGGGCGCGCGAAAGGAGGCATCTCGGGCGCTCTGCAAGCCGCGTGTTCAGGTCCTCTGGGACCGTGTGGCCAGCCATCTCTACGCCCGAGCATCCACCCACATTCTGCAAACGGATTGCAAACGGATTGCAAACGGACACCGCGAGAGAGGGCGAGAGCCCGGGAGACAGGCCGACACAGAAACCCTTGTAAATCCTGACGTCGCGACACACGATGGCATAGGGCGGAACGGGGCAAGAACGGGCCCAGCGAATTCACACGGATGAGGCCGCAGGTTCAAGACATGCACCGCCCACCAAGCGTTCCCGCCTCACCAAGACTACCGAACAAACCAGCAAGAATGTGCTGTTGGAACGGTTTCTCCTCGCGCAACAAATCGAAGAGGGCAAAGCCGCGTTGACGTTGCGGAACTATCGCGATTGGCTCCGTCCATTCGTTGAGTGGCTCGGAGAGAGGGACGCCGCGTCACTTGCGGCGGAGGACCTGCACGCCTACCTCGCCGGGGTGTTCCGTACCTTCGAGAACCCCTATACGCGCTTCTCACGAGTGAAGGCCATCAAGGTGCTCTATGGACGGATGCAGCGCAAGGGGATGATCGCCGAGAATCCTGCCCGCGAGATCGTGACGCCGCGCTTGCCCGAAGAGGTGCCCTATGTGCTCCAGGTGTCACAGGTGGATGCGCTCCGTCGGGCCTGTCGCGCCGACACGTTCACCGGCCTGCGGAATCGCGCGATGTTGGAAGTCGCGTTCGATTGCGGTCTGCGCAGCATCGAGATGCGGCGCTTACTCGCGAGCGACGTGGACTGGAAGGAGCGGACGTTGCGGGTCCAAGGGAAAGCGCGGCCCGGTCATCCGACGCCTATTCGACACGTTCCGTTTAGCGTGACCGTCACGCGGACGCTCCGCAAGTATCTCGACGCACGGTCACGACTTCCTGGTGATGTCCTTTTTGTTGATCGGCACGGATTGGCTCTCTCCCGTCGAAACTTCTGCCGGATCATCGAGCGCCTCAGAGCAAGAGTCGGGCTCCACACCGCACGGGGCTCATGGCATGACTTGCGCCATAGTTTCACGACGGAGATGTTGCGGAGTGGCTGTTCGGAAGAACACCTGCGCCGGATGCTCGGCCACAAAGATCGTCGGATGCTCCAGCGATACAGTCATCTCGTGACCGCCGACCTGCGACGGGCGCACGATCAACATTCTCCGGCGGATCGGGCGTTTCGGGACTGAGAGCGAAGTGGGGCCGCGTCGATTCAGGGCGTGGCCCCGGTGTCTATTGTGTGGCCGCTAGTTTCGCATCGAAGGGGTGTGTGTCACGCCGACTAGCAATCCTTCCGGTCCAAGAAGACGAGTCACGATTTGACCCCACGGCTCCTTTCTCTCCGCAACGAGTAGCCGATAACCTCTCGACGAGAGTTCAGTCGTGGCCTCTGTGATATCCTCAACGTCAAACTCGATCCATCCTTGAGGGACGGGAACTTCGCTCGGCCACACGTCGCTTCCGAAACACGACTGTGCCGCCTGCGACAACGGCCACAGGGCAAAACTCTTCACGCCGCCGAGCGCCTCAGTGTGAAGGTAGCCGTCAGCCTCCTCCTTAAACGGTATTCGGAACAGATCCACATATAGGCGTCGGCTTGTTTCTGCATCGCGGACAATCGGGCCAAACCCGGCAACAAACAGAATCCTCATTCCAGATTCCCCCCTTCATCTTAGATCGCTTCGTCATCTCAACATCCGTCCCCCATACCGACGTGTTCCCACTGTTCGGTATGCGGCTCCTGCCGAACAGTGGAGAAGCGGGACCGGCGTCGATTCAGGGCGCGGCCCTCATTTGTTTCAAGGGGAGTCCTCGTGGATTGAACGGAAGGAGTTCGGGACGTGCGATGGAAAGGTTCTGATCGCTAACTGAGATCCATCAAGAGGTGGCTTCGATGCAGAAGCCCGCAAGTTGTCGAAATACCGGGATACACCACGTCGGATTGCATTCGAAAAACCCCGCAGCCTTGGCCGAGTTCTACCGCGACATTCTAGACATGCAAATCGTGGGCGGAAGCGGGGCCGACCATGCGCTAGGAGCCAGCGCTTTTCTCTGTAGCCGTTCTGACGAAGAGTCGCACGAAATCGCCCTGTTTGCGAATCCCATTTTTGCGCATACTGCCTTCAAGGTCGCCTCGCTAGCGGAGTTGCGATCGCTCCACGCGCGAGTGGTGGAGAAGCAGATACCGATAAAGTTTGCGTTCAACCACGGTGTGTCGTTCGCGTTCTATTTCGAAGACCCGGATGGACACTTGATCGAGGTCTACTGGCCGACGGGCGCATTGAGATCGTACCGGCAGCCGTACGCCGAACCGCTCGACCTCACGCAGTCAGATAAGGTATTACTGCGGCAGATCGTACACGCATGAGTTGTCTCCGTTCGCCGGGGTAGACGGCCTGGAAGCGCAGGGTGCAACAACAGCCTGAGGGAGGTGCGAGAATGGCATACGGGATCGTACACTACTTTCCGGGCGGTACGAAGGAACAGTATGAGGCGGCACTCGCTGCGGTGCATCCCTCGCGGACCAGCCTCCCGAAAGGCCAGATCTTTCACGCGGCTGGCGCGTCGGCTGGTGGTTGGACGATCGTGGCGATCCACGACTCCAAAGAGAGTTGGGAGCAGTTCCGCGACAATATCCTAATGCCCCGAATGCGGCAGGGCATCAAAGGAAGTTTCACCACGCCACCACAGGAGACGGCCTTCGAAACCCACAATCTGCAGCGGTAAACAACCTGGCTCGTAAGGTGGCAGGGTGATGCGCAAGGCAAGCGGCGCATCGTACGGAGCACCGAAGGGTAAACGGTCGTATTCCGTAGCCGGGATAGGAAGACGGGGCCGCGTCGATTCAGGGCGCGGCCTCTTCCTATCCTACGCGGAGCCACGCGACGTTGCCCTGAGACCTGGGGTTAGGGGCGAGGCGCTGTGACCTGCCCCCCTGAAAGTGGTCCATTCAAAATGAGAGTACCCTCCGAGGCACGAAGTCCTAGCCCAAGGAGGGGGAGATGCGAAGCAGCCGGTTCACGACGGAGCAGATGGTTCAGATCCTGAAGGAGGCCGACGCCGGGACCGCCGTGCGGGAGTTGTGTCGACGGCACGGCCTCAGTGAGCAGACCTACTATCGGTGGCGCGCCAAGTATGGCGGGGTAGGGGTCAGCGAAGCCCGCCGGCTCAAACAGCTGGAGGACGAGAATCGACGCCTCCGGCACGCCGTCGCCGAGCTGACGCTCGATAATCAGGCGCTGCGCGGGGTGATCCTAAAAAAGCTCTAACGCCCGCCGCGCGACGCGAGGCCGCCCACTTCATGGTGGGGCACTACGGGCTCAGCGAGCGACGGGCGTGTCGGCTGATCGAGGTATGGCGGTCGACCTGTCGGCGGCAGCGCCAGCGAGCCGATGATGCGCCGACTCGGCGTCGGCTCCAGGGGCTCGCGGGGCAGTGGCCGCGGTTCGGGTACCGGCGACTCCATGTGTTGCTTCGCCGGGAGGGCCTGATGATTAACCACAAGCGCGTGTACCGGCTGTACCGAGAGGAAGGCCTGACGGTCCGCCGGCGGCGCCGGAAACGCGCCGCCAGCCTACGGGCGCCCCTCGTGCGTCCGACGCGCGCGAACGAGCGATGGTCCATGGACTTCCTGACGGATGCCCTGGGCGCCGGGCGCAGTTTTCGGGTGCTGACGATCGTCGATGATCGGACGCGCGAGTGCTTGGCGCTGGAGGCGGACACCTCGATACCAGGCAGTCGGGTCGTGCAAGTGCTCGACCGGCTGGTGGCCCAGCGCGGCCGTCCGGCCGTTATCGTCAGCGATAATGGCCCCGAGTCTGTAGGCCGTGCGGTGGATCAGTGGGCCTATCGAAAGGGGGTGCGTCTGCACTTCATTGCGCCTGGAAAGCCGATACAGAACGGCTACATCGAGAGCTTCAACGGCAAGCTACGAGATGAGTGCTTGAACGGCCATTGGTTTCTGACCCTCGGGGATGCCCGACGGACGCTGGAAGAATGGCGAACGATCTACAATCGTGTCCGGCCACAGTGCCCTGGGGAACATGTCGCCGGAGGAGTACGCTCGAGCGGCCGGCGGCCCGCAGGATGAAGTCCCAATGCCTCAGGTGGTACTCTCACTCTGGCTGGACCTCCTGATGGGGGCAGGTCACCAATACCTCCATTCGTTTCGGGAGTCGGGGCTTAGCGACCACTCGCCAATTGAGGTTTACTTTGCCTCACCGGTCTCGCTAGGGGTGAATCGTCAGTAAGCACCAAGAACATCTAGCATCCTGCCGGGGATCGGGCTTTAGGCAAGGAGGCCACCATGGGCGGATTGTTTCAGTTCACCTGCGTCAACTGTGGATATAAGGCTCAGGTTTCGGGCCGCCCAGACCGCGGCTTCTTCGTCTTCACCGACACGATGGCGTGTGCGAGATGCCAGGAAATCTTCGACGTCGTGGTGGGCGTGGACCGCGATGCCCCGCCGGCGATGCAACGCCCTCGACCGGAGACGCCGAGGTGCCCCATGTGCCACAGCACGGAAATCACACCTTGGGCCGACGCGCATCCCTGCCCCAAGTGCGGCGCCAAGATGGACTCGGGAGACCTCGTCTTGCTATGGGACTGATGCCAGCGCCGGCCCGCGCACGAGTGAATCGCTCACCGACCCGCAATTGGGTGGCCATTGTCCGGCTCGTGCGTGAGCAACTCGCGAATGAGTTCTTCAATCTCCTTGAAATTGCTGGTATCTGATATGTCCCCAGCGGCACATGGCCCGTTGTAGAAGTCTTGGACTCCCTGCGAGAGCGATGCGACGGTGTGAGCCTTGCCTATTCCGCGGACGCGTGCCTCAGGCAGCATCGCAACGAAGCGTACCCTCTTTCGCCTCACCTTGAGAAATGCCACGTTCTTTGGACTCTTTATCGAAATGTAATACTTCTGCGGATTGAAAGAGTCGCTCGCCGCCGGGGAGTGGCGGGGTGCGCTCACGTGCTTAGGCAAGGCGGCCATGTACGAGGATCAGAGCACGGCGCTTGTAGCCGGGCTGACTTGCCCCGTGGTTATTAAAATCGCAAGCATGACCTAGCAAATCGAAGCAACCGTATGCCCGCGCGAGTTTCGGCCCCGTAAGACACACTGGTACACCCCCTATCCTTCCTGAAATAGCGCCGATTTTGGAGAAACGGCGACGTCGCATTGACCCACACGAATCGCTTAGAATTGCGGCACAGGCAATGACGATAGGGAGAACGATATGGCGGGAACGTATGCGCGGAGATGGGGTCCCTCCGCCTCGAATGATCAATTGGTCCGCGCACGGACCCCAATGCCGGAAAATTGCGTCACCGAACAGAGGTTCATTTCCGAGAACCGTGGCACTACGCCGGCCAGAATTTCCGACGGTGCGGCCGTGATGGGGCGCCGAGCAGCGCGGCCGATGGCCCATGTGGCCCAGCCGAAGCGAGCGTTCGCCAACGTGGTCGTTGTCGGCCCAGTGCCAATGTAAAGGTGCTGGCCGTACCGGGCCACTTGGGCCACTCCGTTTAGCATAAGAGCTGCGGCGGATTCCATGGCGGGCCGTGCTTTCCCGCTCGTATTGGGTCGAGGCTGAGAGAGCCCGGTTCTGGGCACAATCTGGACGTTCCTGGAGGACCTGCGGAGTCTCGCGACGCCCTAAGATAGGGGAGCCACGGCAGAGTCAAGAAGTGATCTGCTTAGCTGGACCGTCGAAGTCCTTACCAACGGGGGCTGACGTTATCGTGCACAGTCAATGTCCCGCCACCCAGCCTCCCAATGCCGTGCCCGGTGACCCGTACTGACCGCGTGTCGCTCACGAGTTGTTAATGCAATGCGCTAACGGGCGCCTCCTGTTCTCGCCCACCGACCTCAATGACTATGTTGAGTGTGCCCATCTCACGACCCTCGCACTAGAGGTCGCTCGCGGTCAACGCCCGCGCCCACACCTTCCGGATGTGCAGGCCGACCTGCTCAGACGCAAGGGTGCAGAACACGAGAGAGCCTACCTCACCCGTCTGCGCGCGGAGGGCCGGCAGGTCGTCGAGATCACGGTCGGAGAAACCTGGGACTTCGCGCACGCGGCCCGTGACACGGTCGAGGCCATGCGCGCCGGCGCTGAGATCATTTCCCAGGCCACGTTCGTTGGCGGGTGCTGGCGAGGCCGTGCGGACTTCCTTCGCCGCGTGGACCGCAAGACGGCGCTCGGCCCGTGGGGCTACGAGCCCCTGGACGCCAAATTGGCGCGCGCGGAAAAGCCCACGTACGTCCTGCAACTCTGCTATTACTCACAGAGCATTCACGCGATTCAAGGGACACCGCCGGAGCAGATGCACGTCTTGTTGGGCATCGGCGAAGAGCGTGCGCTGCGTTACGCGGACTTTCAAGCGTACTATCGCCGCGTCCGCACTCGTTTCGAGGCTGCCATTGCGCAGCCCCCCGCCACGGAGCCGTATCCCATCGAACACTGCGCGCTCTGCCAGTTTCGCGAGGTGTGCGCCGGGCGGTGGAGGGACGAAGACCACCTGGTCCTCACCGCCAACATCCGGCGTGATCAAGTCTCTCGACTCCGGGAGGCCGGCGTCGACGCGCTCACGGCGCTCGCCCAATCGGCCGCCGGCACCGTGGTCGAACGCCTGGCGCCCCGTATTTTCGAAAACCTCCGCGATCAGGCCGCGCTGCAGCTCGAGCGGCGCACGACCGGCCGCCTCGGCTGGCATCATCTTACCGCCGAACCGGGGTGTGGATTCGAACTGCTGCCGCGGCCGTCGCCCGGCGATATCATCTTCGATATCGAAGGAGATCCGTTCTGGGAAGCCGCGCGCGGCTTGCACTTTCTTTTCGGCTTCCTCACCCGAGACGACGGCGACTGGCGGTACCAGAGCCTGTGGGCGCACGATCGGGTAGGGGAGCGCCGGCTGTTCGAAACGTTTGTCGATCTCGTCCACGACCGCCTCGCCGCTCACCCGGACATGCACGTTTACCACTACGGGGCCCACGAGCGGGTCACCGTCTCCCAGCTCATGGGCCTCTATGCCACACGCGAGGACGAGGTGGACCGGCTGCTCCGGCGCAAGGTTTTTGTCGACCTCCTCACTGTGGTCCGGCAGGGACTCCGCGCGGGTGTGCCATCGTACTCGCTTAAGGAGGTCGAAGCCCTTCCGGCGTTTATCCGCCACGCCGACCTGCGGAGCGGTACGCCGGCGGTGCTCGCCTATGAACACTGGATGGACACGCGCGACCCGACGCTCCTTGAAACAATCGCAGCCTACAACGACGAGGACTGCCGCGCGACCCTCGCCCTCCGGGACTGGCTCACTGTCCACCGTCCGGACGGCGTGTCGTGGGCCGACCCCGTCGGTGAGGAGGTTCCCGAAGACGCCCCGGGCGGCGAGCGAGATGTCCTCCGCCGTGCATTGACCGACGGGCAAGAACCCGGCGCGTCGCGCTGGCTCGCCGGCGAACTGCTCGAGTATCACCGTCGCGAAGCTCGTCCCGCCTGGTGGTGGTTTTTCGAGCGGCGCGATCAGATGACAACCGAGCAGTTAGTCGAGGATGCCGAGGCCATCGGTGGTCTCGAACCGGCAGGCGCTCCAGTGATGGTCAAGCGCTCCTTCGCGCACCCGCTGCGGTTTCCCGAACAGCAACATAAACTTGCGCCGGGCGACTCGCCTGTGGATCCGACGACGAAGGAGTCCGCGGGGACAATTGACGAGCTCGATGACGCCACCGGCATACTCACCGTGCGCCGCGGGCCCAGCCTCGCCGATGTCGCGCTTCCGCGCGCGCTCATCCCTGGCGGACCGATCCAGACATGGGCGCAGCAGGACGCGCTGGCCCGCCTCGCCCGATCCATCCTCGCCGCTGACGGAGGCTATCCCGCGCTCCGCGATATCCTGGCGCGTACCCCGCCCCGCACGACGGGTCGGCCGCGCCCGACCATCCAAACGACGGGTCTCTCCGATCTCCGGGGCCTCGCGGCGTCCTTGGACCGGAGCTATCTTTTCATTCAGGGCCCGCCCGGCACGGGCAAGACGTGGACTGGCGCGCGCATCGCTGTGGACCTTATGGCTAGGGGACGCCGTGTCGGCGTTGCGGCAACCAGCCACAAAGCGATCCACAACCTGCTCGATGAGATCGAGCGAGCCGCGCGCATCGAGTGCGTCCGGTTCCGCGGCCTCAAGAAAGCGTCGGCGACCAACGACGAGTCCGTTTACAACAGCCGGTCCATCGCCAGCACGACGGACGTCGCCACTTTCGCCGAGGCCCCTTCCGACGTGCAGCTTTTCGCTGGCACCGCGTGGCTATTCGCCCACGAGGATCTCGACGGCGCGCAACACCCGGTGATCGACACGCTCGTGATCGACGAAGCCGGCCAGGTCGCGCTCGCCGACGCCCTCGCTATGGGCACGGCGGCACAGAACGTCATCCTTCTTGGCGATCCTCTCCAGCTCGCACAGGTCTCGCAAGGGACGCACCCTCCTGGCACCAGCGCCTCAGTCCTGGAGCATCTCCTCGGCGAAGACGCCACCATCCCGCCTCATATGGGCGTCTTCCTCGAGCACACCCGGCGGATGCACCCGGACGTCTGCCACTTCATTTCGGAGGTCGTTTACGACAACCGGCTCACGGGCGTCCCTGAGGTTGCTCGCCAGGGTACCGCCTTCGGCACCGGTCTGCGATTCCTTCCCGTCGACCACACGGGGAATGCGTCCGCATCACCCGAAGAAGCCGTCGCCGTGGCCACCCGGATCCGGGCCATGCTCGGCGCGCCATGGACAAGCAAGGACGGCGTGACGCAGCTGCTCGGCCCGAGCCACTTCATGGTCGTGGCCCCGTACAATGCGCAGGTCCGCCGTCTCCGTGGAGCCCTCGATGCGGCTGGCCTCCGCGGCGTGCCAGCCGGCACCGTCGATAAGTTTCAGGGCCGCGAAGCGCCGGTCGTCTTTTTCTCGATGGCTACGTCAAGCGGCGAGGACATCCCGCGCACCCTCGAGTTTCTCTTCTCGCGAAACCGCCTCAACGTTGCCGTCTCACGGGCCATGTGTTTGGCGTTCGTTGTCGCTAGCCCGCGCCTGCTCGAGTCACGGGCGAGAACCATTGATCAAATGCGCCTGATCAACGCGCTGTGCCGATTTGTCGAAATTGCGGAGCAGCAACAATGTTGAGGCCGCCGAGTAGCGTAAGCGGCAGCGAAGCGGGGGGTGGTGACCGGCTGTTGATTGATGCCCCCAGTATTTTGGGGTCTGGGAGGGCGAGACCGAGCACGTTGAGAATTGATGAATGCTGACGTACAAGAACGACTCGGCGAACCGAATCTAGGAGTTGCCACTTTGATCGGCGACCTGACGGTGTCCCCGCGTGACCTCCAGCAGCTTGGCACGGCCGACGCAGTCGCGGCCTTCTTCGCCCGCCTTGGGTATCAGACCAACGCGCGGACGCCGCAACCTCCGGCCAACCTTGGCATCACCGCTGAGGGCACGGTTCGCTCACTGAGGCGGGTCGAGCTGATCGCGGACAATGAGGGACTTCAGGTCTACCTTTTCGAAGTCTCCAGCGTTACGCTTTCCCTCACTCGCGCCCTCGCCCGAACATTCCGCAACCGTGCTGGCAACTACCTCTTGGTCTTAACCAGTGACTACGAGCAAATCGACTTCGTCCTGCTGGAGCGCTACCTGTCATCTATGTCGCACGATGCCCTAGGCATCGGCACGCCTCATGCCGGCATCCGGCCCAGAGTATTGACGGTCGAGCGCAGGAATCCGTCCCGGGCAAGTCTGCGGGCGCTGCGGAGGTTCGTCTTTGCTGGTTCGGACGGATACGGCCAATACGAACGTCTACGTGCTGCTTACGACGTCGCCGATTGGTCCGAAGACTTCTTCAACAACCGTGGCCTCTTCTCCGACTACTACCTGTTAGAGCGTCTCCGTGAGAACCCCGCCTGGGTGGAGGATCCGAAGCCAGCGTTCCTGCGACTGCGCGAGGTCTTCCGGTCGGCAAGCGATGTTTCTGGGCAGCCAGAAGAACCACTGCGTCGCCTAATCGTCGAGCCAACCCTTGAAATCTTGGGCTTCCGATTTCGCGCAGGCGAGAGGGCAGGTGGTGAGGGGGTTGAACCTGACTACCTCCTGTCTACCCATGCTGGACTGGACACAACAATGGCAGCCTGCCTTGCCTATTCCTGGGGCCGATCACTCGACGGCAAGGACGAGCATCACGATCGAGAATCGCCTGAGGAGAATCCTGGCGCCATCGTCGTGAGCTTGTTGGAAAACGGCAAAGTCCCATGGGTTATCGTCACCAATGGCAAGCAGTGGCGGCTCTACTCTGCCAAGGCTCACTCCCGCGCCACCAACTACTACGAAGTGGATTTAGAAGAAGCGGTGACGGCATCGATTGCGAACGGGAGCGATTCTGCCGAGGCGTTCCGGTACTTCTGGCTCTTCTTCCGCCAACAAGCCTTTGAGCCTGCGCCGGTTGCACGCGGGGGTGCAACACAAACGCTCTCCTTCCTAGATTTGGTGCTGGCCGAGAGTGAAGACTACGCAAAGGAGCTGGGTGAGCGGCTAAAGGAGCGGGTGTTCACCCAGACATTTCCGCACCTCGTTGAGGGCTTCATTACGTCCATCCACCAGCGCGACGGTCGGCACACCGCAATCTCACAAAAGCGCTTAGATGAAATCTATCAGGGCACCCTGACCCTTTTGTATCGTCTGCTTTTCCTCCTATACGCAGAAGCTAGAGACCTGTTGCCCGTTAGGGAGGTGCGAGGCTACTGGGCGGCCAGCCTCGCGAGGCTCAAGCGCGAGATCGCCGACGCCGTGGGGCCGATCGCGGATGAGGCCGACGGCCGGCTACGGAAACGCTTCAGCCAAACCGACTACGAGCTCTATGATCGACTCGGACGGCTCTTTGAGGTCATCGACCAAGGTGACCCCGATCTCAATGTACCGACCTACGATGGTGGGCTGTTCATCTCCCTACCGGATGCCAAGGACGACTCCCCTGAAGGCGCGAACGCCCGCTTCCTTCGCTCACACAAGGTTCCCAACTACCACTTAGCCCGCGCACTCGACCTGCTAGCCCGCGACGAAGACCCGAAGCGTCATGACCTGGTGGCCATTGACTACAAGTCACTAGGCGTACGGCACCTGGGTTCGATTTACGAAGGATTGTTGGAATTCAGGGTGCGAATCGCCGACCGCACACTGGCCATTGTCAAGGAGAAGGGCCGTGAGGTCTATGTTTCCTTGGCGGGCCTATCGAAGTCGCAGGGAGAGCGAGCCGAACACCATGGCCGGGTGATCAACAAGGGTCAAGCCTATCTCGAGAACGATCGCCGCGAGCGCAAAGCTACTGGGTCGTATTACACTCCCGATTACATCGTGAACTACATCGTTCAGCACACTGTTGGCCCTGTGCTCCGTGAGAAGTTTGAGGCGTTGCGATCGAAGCTGCGGGACGCCCAACGTCGGCGACAAGAGTTTTTCAAACGGCAAGATGGCTCTCGCAAAGCGCATGTCCGACCAGAGCCATCGGAGAAGGCCGACCTCATCGGACAGGAGTTGGTCGCCGAGATGTTTGACCTGAAGGTGCTCGATCCAGCCATGGGATCAGGGCATTTTCTGGTGGAGGCCGTGGATTTCATCACGGACAAGATTCTGGACTTCCTGAACGCCTTCCCCTGGAATCCCGTCTTCACGGAACTCCACCGCACTCGCCAGACCATCCTGAAAGAGATGGCAGAACGAGGCATTACAATCGACGAGCGGCGGCTGACCGAAGTAAACCTTCTCAAGCGTCACGTTCTTAAGCGCTGCATCTACGGCGTAGACCTCAACCCGATGGCTGTTGAACTGGCCAAAGTCTCGTTGTGGCTGGACTGTTTCACTCTAGGCGCCCCATTGTCGTTTCTCGATCACCACCTCCGCTGCGGTAATGCTCTGATCGGCGTGACTGTCGCGGAGGTCGACGAGATTCGTGCGCGCGAAGGCCAGTTGCAGCTGTCCGAGTCAAGCGACTGGCAGGGGCTGCAGCAGGCGATTCAGGGAATGATCCTAGTTGGTGGACTGCCGGACGCGACTGCCACTCAGGTTGATACTTCCCGCACTGAATATCGACGAGCGTCGAATCTCCTTACGCCATTCAAGAGGATACTTGACATCCACACTGCACGCTGGTTTGATGGCGGTGTTTTTGCGAGCAAGCGCAAGGAAAATGGGTCGGCCGTTCTCGACGAGATTCTGAAGAGTGGTGACCTCTTCAATTGGGCGAGCGGTCGCGCTGCGTATATGTTCGACACTGAGCAGTATCAACTGATATTGAGAACCACCGAGAGGATCTCGCACGAGAGGCGCTTCTTCCACTGGGAACTAGAGTTCCCCGAAGTATTCTACGGTTCGCGCCTTGGGAAGGCGCAGACCTTCGAACGTTTGAAAGGCGCAGGGTTCGACGCCGTGATTGGGAACCCGCCATACATTAATGTAAAGCGGGGGATGGAGGACGCTCTCAAACGTTACCTTGAACATCGATATGCGCTGGCCATTGGACAGTGGGATCAAGGCGCACTCTTCTACGAACTCGCTCTCGGGAGTGTACACTGGCCAAGCATCGCAAGCATTCATGCAAGCGTCGGGCTCATTGTCCCCAAGCCATTTTTTCTATCTGAAAGCTATCAAGCGTTGAGAGCGCTTCTGATGGCCGCGGGCAGTATTCTCTACGGACCGTGTGGGGAGTGCTTCGCCGATTCCGGAGTGGAGGCGAGCATATGCATAGTCGACAGACGTTCTCGGGGGACTCTGTGCATCGTCGATGGTCGGCAACCCCCGAGCTTCCTGAAGAGGACGGACGTTCCCATTGCCGTGATGAGTCGGGTCCCCTTTGCCATTTTCACGTACATGCTTCCAGAACGAGCTTTCTTCGCACTCTACGCCGGCGCGAAGCATGAGAAACTGGTTCCATTGAGCGAGCTGGTAGAGTGGACTAGGGGCGTCGAAGCAGGTAAGGGAGACCTCGCGGTATCGAGAACAAAGGCTCCGGGGACCCACCCTTTAATAGTTGGCGAGGCCATGACGGCTTTCGCCGCCCCTCCTACCGCCTGGATTAGAGTCGATCTACATGATGAGAAGAAGTTTAAGCTCCCGACGCTGTATCGTGCCGTCCCGAAACTCCTCGTGCGTCGAGTGGCCCAGACTCTGATCGCTGCAGTCGACGAGACTGGAGCGTACGTCCTTAACACCATCTACATTGCTCGGGCGAAGGGAGAATTAGATCCGTACGCCGCCGCAGCGCTGTTAAATTCTGCGTTAGCAAGGGGCATCCTACGGGCGACGTTTAACATGGATGACACGCTTTTCCCCTACATTCGCGTTTCGCAGTTGGATCGTCTTCTCGTCCCGCTGCTTGCAATGAATGACGCTACGTTGGCACGTCTAGGTAGGCTCCTATCGAGCCAACCAGAAGAGGCAAAGAGAGATGTTCGCATAATGGAGTTGGAAACACGAGTGAGGGAACTTTACGGCCTCGAACCAGACCTTGCCGATGCGATCTGTGCTGTGGGAGCAACAACCGTTGCACCCGATGTGGAAGGACAGCAATGAGGATTACCGGTGCCCTCTGGGTCTGGATCCAGTCCTAATGGGACCAAGGTGCTACTCGGCGCACAAAGCGGAGGCCAAAGGGATATTCGCTTGGGCACGCGAGTCCGTCTTGAGCTACGACCGGCGCCAATACGAGTGGGCTCTGCCCCGGCCGAACGTCGGGCACGGGGTGGACGTCCGTTACGCTTGTTCCTTAAGCCGACTCCGAATAATGTCGGCAACAGCCGCCTGATCAAGGCCGCCTTCGCCCATGAGTCCCTCCAGGACGGCGGCCTGGTCCTGGGCGGGGCGGTTCTGGCTCATCTTCCACTTGCCTTCAAGGCGGGTGATGCGAATGACCACGCCCACGATGCCCCGCAGCATGCTGTCGATGAACTCGGACGGTGCGTCGCTGACCGCCCACGGCGCCGGCCGGCCGCCTTCGTGCGCCTTGGTGAGTCGTGTCACGTGTTCGCGCAACCGCTCGGGGTCGTCAAAGGTATGGATCTCGCCGTAGGCATGGATCGCCAGGTAATCCCAAGTCGGGACGACTTTGCCGGTCTCTTGCTTGGTCGGATACCACGATGGCGAGATATAAGTATTCGGCCCGAGGAAGATCGCCAGCGCGTGCGTGCCGGATCCGATGTCTTTCCACTGGCGGTTCGGCCGGGCCAGATGGCCGTGCAGCGTCCCACACGGCGCCTGGCTGTCGTCAAGCAGCAGTGGAATGTGACTGGCTTCCAGACCGCTTGAGCCGTGCGTGACGAGCGTGCCGAAGCCAAACCGCCGGATCGCGTCGTGAAGTACTGGCACGCGATCTTCCTTAAAGTGTGTGGGAACGTACACCGCGTTCCTCCCAACGTCGCTCTGCAGCCATTATAACGCCTGGTGTCACCGCGGCGTATCCGCGCCGCGGATGCGGTCCCCGGTCTTCGCGACCTGCACGTAGACTTGGTTCAGATGGTGATCGTGGCCTTGGTTTCTCGATATGGGCTATAATGAGCCGGAAACATCTCCTCCACACGCACGAGAGGAAAGGGCATGACACGCGTCTTTGCCGTCGCGATCGTTCTGGTACTCCTCGTGCCACTACAGCAGTACGGTGACGCCGCGCCACGAGACATTCACGTGATCAAGCACGTGATCATCATCATGCAGGAGAATCGCTCATTCGACCATTACTTCGGCACGTACCCAGGCGCCGACGGCATCCCGGTGAAGGATGGCAAGCCGACCGTGTGTGCTCCTGATCCTCGATCCGGGCAGTGCGTCGCACCTTATCCTGACCACCACGATGAGAACGGCGGCGGGCCACACGGTGCGGCCAACGCGGTCGCCGACGTCGACGGCGGCAGGATGGATGGCTTCGTACGCCAAGCGGAAGCCGGCGCGCGGGGCTGCTTGAATCCGTTCAATCCGGCGTGCTCGGAATCGGCAACGCCAGACGTGATGGGGTACCATGATGGTACCGACATCCCCAACTACTGGGCCTACGCGCGCAAGTTCGTGCTGCAGGATCACATGTTCGAGCCGAACGCCTCATGGAGTCTGCCGGCGCACCTGTTCATGGTGTCGGAGTGGTCAGCGCGCTGCCCAAACCACAATCCTTCGAGCTGCGTCAATGCCCTGCAGGCGCCAGGACTGCCGCCCGATTTCCGCGCCGGGCGGCCCGCGTCCCAGATCCGGCCCCCGATCTACGCCTGGACCGACCTGACGTACCTCCTCCATAACAACGGGGTGAGCTGGGGCTACTACATCGTGGCGGGGACCGAACCCGACTGCGAGGACGACGCGAAGGTGGATTGCCTGCCTGTACGGCAGGATGCGAAGACGCCTGGAATCTGGAATCCGTTGCCGTGGTTCGACACGGTCAACGCCGACCACGAACGCGACAACATCCAACCGATTGGCACCTTCCTCAAGGCCGCGAAGAGCGGCACGCTCCCGGCGGTGTCGTGGGTCACCCCGTCCGGCGACGTGAGCGAGCACCCGCCGGCCCTCGTGTCGACCGGTCAGACGTACGTCACGATGCTCGTCAACGCGGTCATGCGCAGCCCCAACTGGGCCGATAGCGCGATCTTCCTGGCCTGGGACGACTGGGGCGGATTCTACGACCACGTGGTGCCTACGAGGGTCGATCAGAACGGATATGGGCTGCGCGTGCCGGGACTGGTCATCTCACCCTACGCGAGGCCGGGGTTCATCGACAAGCAGGTGCTCAGCTTCGATGCCTACGTCAAATTCGTCGAGGATGATTTCCTCGCGGGACAGCGTCTCGCCCCTCGAACCGACGGCCGTCCCGACCCTCGTCCCGACGTCCGAGAAAACATGCCGCAGTTGGGCGACCTGGCCCGCGACTTCGATTTCGCCCAGCCGCCTCGCCCGCCCCTGATTCTTCCGGTAAAGCCCCCGACCCAGTTGATCGCCCCTGCCAAACGCTAGCGACAGCCGTGGAGATCGGGCCTTGGATCAACTCGGGGTCCGGATAAACGGCTGTCTCACTGAGCCGTTACATAGAATACTTCATCGGGCGACAGGGTGGGGTTATTCGCGGTGCACAACTCAGCGATCAATAGCTGGCGCGACTGCTACGACGGGCAGGTATGTACGAGACAGCGTAATTGACCCAACGGTCTTGTACAGATCGCTCCGCGGCTTCGGACGCGGGATGCGTTAGCGCGTCGGCCGCACTCCGGTTCTCCTACGGAGGTATCGGAAGCGCACATGTTGTGTTAGTACTGCGCCCACCACCAGCGCGGTCCAGTGAATGAACTGAGGGACATCTTTCCGCTCGAACTCTTCTCATCTAGCTCCACACGATAGCGCGCGAACAGTCGCCTCGTGTGGTAGGTGCAAATTGAGTGCAGGCCGGATGCGCGTCATCGGACGATGAGCCGATTCCCCAGGGAGCGCATACGCGCAAACCCTTGCGTACCACGCGGTCCCGAGCAGGTCGTCGTCATCGATTGGAATGGGCTGGTGCGGCAGTGGGGAGGCTCAATACCTGCATCGCCCACCAAGGCCTGCTTGGTGGCGGTGTGCAAGAGAAACAGAGAGCCCGCTCTCATAACGAAGGCGGGCTCTCATCACTTACAACTACTCGTCGAGCGATTCGTTAGCTCGCAGACGAGCGCTGAGACTGTCTCCGCAGAAAACTTACGATCGCGCTGACAGCAAGCGCCGCACCTAGGGCGAGCGGTACGCCAACAAGCAGGCGCTCAATGGAACCATTCCCTGCATCAGGGTCGATTCCGAATCGCTCTTCGATCCAGTCCTGAGGCAGGATCGCAAACAACACACCGACGGCGATCGCGATCGCTGAAGCCGCAGCTTGAGTCTGTACCGATAGCCATCTTTTCACACCCATCCCTCCCTGCGCTTGTCTTCCGCGTGTGTCACTCGAATTTCGCTGCAGTGCCGCGTCATCAAGCCCTGAAACACGGATAGGCGGCACCCTTACCTGCGCGCTATACGCCCTGACTTCGTCTCCTGTTCCACTGAATTCCTTCTCGCCAGGTATGCGAAGTTTGGTCCGTTGTTTCGCCATGGTAGCGGAAGCACGAGAGGCTCTTTCGGAACCGACCGAGATGAGGCCCGTGCGCTCGCGGAAAAGGGCTGGGCTCCCATTGCCGAAAGGAGTGCGGGCGTCAGAATGGGAATCCTGAATCGAGGTCGCCGGGGCCGGAAGCCTGGGTAAGCGCCCCGTGCGTCCGTACCGAGGTCGATGCGTCCGGTCGATTCGGCATCGGTTCCGTGCCCTAAACGGGCAAGCGGGGTGGCGGAGGCGGCAACGTTTCAGAGGGGGGGAACATGCGACGGGGGAACTTTCCATGGCAGAGCGCTCCGGTTCGACGATGAGACTCGAGGCCCTCAAATGGCGCTGCATCGGGCCGCCGCGCGGCGGCCGCGTCGTCGCCGTCGCGGGTGACCCGGAAGATCGCAGCGTGTTCTATTTCGGCGCCTGCGCCGGCGGTGTCTGGAAGACGGCCGACAGCGGCACTTATTGGCGTTGCGTGAGCGACGGGTACCTCGGCTCGGCCTCGATCAGCGCACTCGCCATCGCTCCCTCGGATCGCAACGTGATTTATGCCGGCACCGGGGAAACCGCGATCCGGCTCGATGTCTCCTATGGCGATGGTGTGTACAAATCGACTGATGCGGGCCGCACCTGGAGCCATCTCGGTCTCCGCGAGACCCGGTTCATCGGGCGCATCCGCATCCATCCGCAAGACCCCGATCTCGTCTATGTCGCCGCGCTCGGCGATGTGTTCGGCGCGAACGAGGAACGCGGGGTATTCCGATCAGAGGACGGCGGAAAGACCTGGAGCAAGGTGCTCTATCGAGATGCCAATTCGGGCGCCGTTGATTTGTCGATGGACCCGAACAATCCCCGCATCCTCTTTGCGGCGTTCTGGCAGACGCGCCGGAACTTCTGGAACCTGTCGAGCGGTGGGCCGGGAAGCGGCCTCTTTCGCTCGAAAGATGGTGGCGACACCTGGACGGAGATCTCCCGGTATCCGGGTCTGCCGGCGAGTCCCCTCGGCAAGATCGGCGTTGCGGTGTCGCCCGCCCGCGCGGGCCGCGTCTGGGCGCTCGTGGAGACGGACGCCGAGAAGACGGGACTCTACCGATCGGAGGATTACGGCGAGAGCTGGGCGCTCGTCTCGTCCAATCGCGACCTCATGCATCGGCCCTGGTACTACACGCATGTCTTCGCCGATCCCTGCCACGGCGAGACGGTCTACGTCGCCAATTTTCAGCTTTGGAAATCGACCGACGGCGGTAGCGGCTTCACAGAGATCCAGACGCCCCACGGCGATAACCATGATCTCTGGATCGATCCTACCGATCCGAACCGGATGGTCGAGGGAAACGACGGCGGCGCCTGCACAAGCTTCAACGGCGGCGAGACATGGTCGTCGATCTACAACCAGCCGACGGCGCAGTTCTATCGCATCGACACCGACAACCAGCATCCCTATCGCGTGTACGGTACGCAGCAGGACAACTCCTCGATCTCAGCGCCGAGCGCCACCGTCTGGGGCGCGATCACCCTCGGCGACTGCACCTATCCCGGCACCGGGGAAAGCGGCTTTATTGCCGTCAATCCCAAAGATCCGAACATCGTCTTTTGCGGCGCGATCGGCTCGAGCCCCGGCGGCGCCGGGGCGTTGCAGCGCTACGATCATCGCACCGGGCAGATCCAACTGGTCAACGTCTGGCCCGAGGAATCGACCGGCATCGCACCCAAGGACATGCGTTACCGCTTCGCCTGGACGTTCCCGATCGTCTTCTCACCGCACGACAGCGGCACCCTCTACGCGGGCGGGAACCACGTGTTTCGCAGCCGCGACGAGGGCATGAGCTGGGAGGAAATATCGCCGGATTTGAGTCTCAACGATAAGAGCCGTCAGGGGCATTCCGGCGGCGACATCACGCATGAAAGCGCCGGGGCGGAGGTGCACGCGACATGCGCGTCGCTCGCCCCATCGCCGCACCTGCGGGAGGAGCTCTGGGCTTCGACCGACGACGGGCTCGTTCATGTGACGCGAGACGGCGGCAAGAGCTGGCAGAACGTCACGCCGCCCGACATGCCGGAGCTCGCGTATGTTGGGTGCGTCGAGATCTCGCCGCACGACCCGGACACGATCTATCTCGCGGCGACACGCTACAAGCTTGCGGACTACCGTCCGTACTTGTTCCGCAGCACCGACGCCGGGCGGCGGTTCGAATCGATCAACGGCGATTTTCCAAAGGATGAGATCACCCGCGTCGTGCGTGCGGACCCGGTGCGCAAGGGACTGTTGTTCGTCGGTACCGAGACCGGCGTTTATTTCACCCTGAACGACGGGCGCAGCTGGATGCGCATGGGCGGGGGCCTGCCGATCGCGCCGGTCTACGATCTGAAGATCAAGGGGGCGGATCTGGTCGCGGGAACCCACGGCCGCTCCTTCTGGATCTTGGACGATATCACACCACTCAGAAGCTTCGTCGAGGGCAAAGAGGGACGTCGCCTCTTTGAGCCGCGCACGACGGTTCGGAACAAGCTGCATTTCGGTGCCCTGCGAGGTCTCCGGCCGAGCGGCGTCGCGTTCGCGGTCGCCCCCGGGGTAGGCGGCGGCATCCGCACGTTTCGCAAGCCGGACGGGACGAGCGGGCGCGAATATCTCGACGTCGGAGAGAACCCACCGAACGGCGCGATCATCTACTACTGGCTGGACGACGGCGTTTCCGGCCCGGTTTCGCTCACGATCCGTGACGCCTCGGGGGCCGCGATCGCGAGCTTCCGCAGCGACGACGGTGCGTTGCCGGCCGCGAAGCGCCCGTCGGTTCGCCCCGGGCTCAACCGGTTCGTGTGGGATCTCAAATATCCGGGGCCCGAGACGCTCGATACAAGCCTCGCTCCGCCGCGCAACAAGCCGCTGGCGGAGCCGGCCGATCCACCGAGCGGGCCCACGGTGGTACCGGGCCGATATCGTGTCGAGATGTCGCTGGATTCGGAGACGATGGCCGCGGAGTTCTCGGTCGTGAAGGATCCGCGCCTTTCGACGACTCCGGAGGCGTACCGCGAGCAGTTCGAACTCTTGCGGGAATTGACGGCATCGCTCGGCAAGGTCCACGGGACGGTCAATCGCATCCGTCGGCTGAAGCAACGGTTTACGGTACTGGCTGCGGGATCGGAAAGTGGCACGCGCGATCTTGTCGCGCAGGCAGGGGCCGTGGTGGAACGGCTGTCGGAGGTCGAAGGCGTGCTCGTGGACGTTCATCGCGAGTCGGATCGCGACGTGCTCCGCAACCCCGCGGGTCTCAATGATACGCTCGTGGACCTGATCAACACTGTATCCGTGGCCGATGCCGCGCCGACGAAGCAGGCGGCGGCCGTTTCGAAAGAGATCATGGCGCGCGTTGATGCCGAGATCGGCAAAGTCGAACGGCTCATCGCAACCGAGGTTGCCGCAGTCAATCGCTTGGCCCTGGAGCGGGCGGTCGAGGCGGCGGGCGGCGGCTGAAGGAGGCAGCTCTCAGCATCTCGGCATCCCTGAACCGCACCGGTTGCCATCAGTGAGACGGGTTAAATGCCCACACGTCGCCATGGCTTTGGCGGTAGGCCGGGATGTTCTTCACTGGGATGTCGCCGTATGCGACTCAGACGACTTAGGAAGAGGACAGGCCGCGGTCTTCCTAAGCCACCCGTCGGGGGTTCTCTTTCCACTACGGTCACCAACGCCGTCGGACACTGAGCGCGCTGTCCCCCGGGGCGGCCGCTCCACAGGTTTAGGTCGATGTGTCTCTCCGAGCACCACCGCGCTGGATTTACGACACTGCTCCTGAACCCGTCGCGCCCCCGGAACGCCTTCGATTGGATGGTCTCGAATATCCACACTCCATCCACCTCTTGACGCAGCCATAGAAGCAGCGATCAATCAACGGCAGGTGGCGGTAGACGACCACCGTAGTAGAGATGGCGGGCCGACGCGTCGGACGATTGGGGGAAGGAGGCGCTGCATGATTGCAAGCGACGCACGTGTACGTATCCGGGAGCTCTCGCACTTCAACGCATTCATCTCGGTGACCGCCGAGGAAGGCGAGGGCCCGGTCGTCGCCGTCAAAGACCTCGTTCGGGTCCGGGGTACGGTCACCACCGGTGGAGGGGCGATTCTGCCAAACATCGTCGACGCGGACGACGCACCGGTAATCGCGCGCATGCGCACCCACGGGTGCGTCGTGGTGGGCAAGGCGAACCTCCATGAGTGGGCGTTCGGCGTGACCAGCGGGAATCCGCACTACGGCGCGGTCCTCAACCCGCGCGACCCGAGGCGGATACCCGGTGGTTCATCGGGTGGATCGGCCGCCGCGGTTGCGCTCGGCATGTGCGACTGGGCGGTCGGGAGTGACACGGGGGGGTCGATTCGGATCCCCGCTGGATTGTGCGGCGTCGTCGGCTTCAAACCGACCGTGGGCACGGTTTCGACCGAGGGCGTGATTCCGTTGAGCCGGAGGCTGGATACGCTTGGGCCGCTCGCGCCCGACGTGCTGTCCGCGGCGCGAGCGCTCGCCACAATGTGCGATGTTCCCGATTTGGTGCCCGAGGCCCCGCGCGTGCTTGGCTCGCTGCGGCTCGCCGTGCCGGCGGGGTGGGTCTCGGATCTCGATGCCGAAACGGATACCGCCTGGCGTCGGGTCGCCGCCCACTTCCCGGAGATCCCGTTTCCCGACCTCGCACAACTCTCCGAGGTGGGTCGGATTATCCTGTTCGCGGAGGCCGCCGCGTACCATCGGCGATGGCTCGAGGAAGATGCGAGCCGCTACGGCGATGACGTTCGCGCACACCTCGAGCGGGGATTGGGCGTATCAGCGGTCGACTACCTCCATGCCTGCGACGCGCAGCCCCTGCTGAGAAAGGAGATGGAGGAGGCCATGAGCGACGTCGACGCCGTTTTGTTGCCCGCCACCGCCGTAGTCGCGCCGCTCCTGGGGACGCCTGAGGTGCGGGGACCGCTTACCCGTTTCACCCGAGCGTTCAACACAACGGGGCATCCCGTGATCACGCTCCCCGTGCCGGGGACGACACTCCCTGTCGGGATCCAGGTGATTGGACACTGGGGGCGTGACGCCGAACTGGTGCGGATCGCTTGGGCGCTTGAGCAGGCGTGGGGTCTTGGAAGAAGGTCATGATGCCACCAACCACGTTGGGGAGTGAACGTAGACTCACCGAACGCACTGGATTCTCAGGAGCAGTGGCGATTCACATCGTTCCTTTCACGATACCCCCATCGACTTGCAGCGTTGTTCCCGTCACGAAACTTGCTCTCGGGGATGACAAGAACACCACGACATCCGCAAACTCCTCGGGTCGCCCGACTCGACCCAGCGGGATTTGACTCGTCCACAGCGTCCGCTCGGCCTCCTCAAAGGGCACCCCTTGGCGATCTGCGTATACCTGGGTCAGGTGCTGAAGCCGTTCCGTCGCGATTGGTCCCGGGCAGACCGTATTGACGAGGATATTGTCCGGCCCGAGTTCGGCCGCCAGCGTCTTCGCCAGCCCGACGACGGCCAGACGCACCGAGTTGGACAGGACGAGGTTGGGTAGTGGTTGTTTGACGGTGAAGGACGTGATGTTGATGATGCGTCCACCGCCGTGACGCCGCATATGCGGCACGACGGCTCGACACAGGCGCACGGTACTCATCAAGTTCGCTGCGATTCCTTCCGCCCAATCGGCTTCGGTTGTTTCTGCGAAGGGTCGCGACGGGGGCCCTCCGGCGTTTGTGATGAGGACGTCGAGGCGTCCCAACTCGGCCACCGCAACCTCCACCAATCGATCGATATCTTCGGTCTTGGCAACGTCTGCCTGTATCGGTGCGACGCCGCTGCCGATTTCCTTCGCTGCGGCTTCGAGCGTACTCAAGTCGCGCCCGCAGATAGCGACACGGGCACGCTCCTGCACGAAGGCGCGGGCGATGGCTTTCCCGAGGCCTCTGCTGGCTCCGGTCACGAGGACGCCTTGCCCTTCAAGCTGGAGATTCACTGTGACCCCTCCCTTCTGTTAGCGCCGCATGACTTGCGATCAACGAAGGCGCGGGCGGATTTCACGAAATCAGGCATCTACCTTGTGCGATATTCAACTTGCTTCGGCCCGTGTCTTCCTCCGACCGGTCGTGTTGAAGAGCAGTCACAGGGAGTGCCCGGTCCATCATAGAATCCGTGTCACGTATCCACACGTGGTCGGATGAGGTCCAGCAATCGCAGGAGGGGGCCATGGTCAAACCGCCGGTGCACCGCCGATTGACGGATATTGAACCTGAAGTCGTGAACCCCGGGATGGTACGGCGCTTGTTGTGGGGAGACCGTCTCATGGCAGGGTACCTGGAGTTTAAGCGAGGCACCTTGGTCCCGGTCCATGAGCACGAAAACGAGCAACTCACCTACTGTATTTCGGGTCTCATGCGGTTCACCTTCCCGGACGGCGATCGCATCGTACATCCGGGTGACGTCCTCCTGATACCCGGCGGGACTCCTCATGGAGCCGAGATGCTGGAGGATACGGTCGAAATGGATTTCTTCAGTCCACCGCGGCGTGATTGGATTCAGAAGACGGACGACTATCTCAGACGATGATCGCCGGTCACGCAACCAATCTTCGTGCTCGTGCCGACCGACGATGTGAGAACACTCCATTTCACCGATCTACGAGCACACGAACCCTAGCTCCAACGCGTGGCCACGTGCAAAACGCGTGGAGAGTCGCAGCATGGCGTTGACCGACGCGCGCGCTCGAGACCCCGTGAGTGCTTCAGTTCGTGGATGTGGATGCGGTGGTGAGGGCGCAAGCCGTGCAAGCCCCACCGGCGCTGCGCGCAACCCGAATTCCAACCCGGAGGAGTCGAAGCTTGTCCCGCGGCGATGACGCATAAGGTCTGGCGTCGCACGGGCGCGACGCTCACAGTCACCGGGGCACCGGTTCCGGTGGCCATTACCATCTGCACCCCGCGCATTGTGCGCATCCGGTTTGGCAACGGCTCTCAGCCGCCCGAGTCGTCGTACGTTCCCGTACGAGAATGGTCGTGCGCCGCATTTACTGAGGAGGCCGGACCCCCGGCATCCATCGCGACGGACGGGATCATGGTGGGTGTCACGACCGATCCGTGGTGCGTGACGTTCGCTGATCGCCTCGGAAACACGCGCGTGTGCTTGCCGCTCGCCGAGCTACAGTGTTCACCAAGGGTGCACGTTCGTCTCGAGGCGACGGACGTGCAGCACTTCTATGGGCTCGGTGAGGGCGGGCAGCAGTTCGATCGACGTGGGGTCACACGCAGATTCTGGAACAATCACGTGAACCACGGGCACGGCGCGGACGTTCCCATCCCGCTTCTTCTGTCGCACCTCGGCTACGGTTTGTTCTTCGACAACGCCCAGCCAGCCGGCGTGACCGTGGGAGGCGGCGACGGCGGGAGATGGGTGGAGTACCGCAGTGTATCGGCGCCGTTGGATCTCTACTATCTCGGCGGCGCCGGCGGCCTTCGGGACGTGTTGGGCGATGTCGCAACGCTGCTGGGCCGGCCGCCGCTGCCGCCGCGCTGGGCGTTAGGTTACCTGCAGTCGACACGCCATTTCGAGAGCGCAGCCGAGTGGTACGGGCTGCTGGCGACGATCCGCGAGAAGCGGCTCCCGTGCGACGGGCTCATCTTCCTGTCCACCTACGGGCAGGCCCTTGGGTGGAACCGCGGCGTGGGGCATCTCGAATGTGAACCGAGGGTGTTGCCGGACCCGGCGACGATGTTCGCGGAGCTGCAGGCGCAGCACTTTCACGCGGTCACGCACGAATATCCGGTGCTGCACCCCGACTCCCCGCTCTATGCTGAGGCGTGCGAGCGCGGCTACGTGCTCGATGCCGGGTATGCTCGCGTGGTGTCGGCCGGGCGCCCGACGGACAACTATCGCGACGGGCAACGCTATCTGGATTTCTCGCGACCGGAAGTGCAGGCGTGGTGGTGGCAGCAGCACCGCCCGCTCGTGAAGCTCGGCGTCGACGGCTGGTGGCTCGACGGCGGGGAGGGGCCTCCCCCAGACGCGTGGCCACAAGGAGGCTCAGCGAGCTTGCACAATCGGTACGACGTCATGCGCCAGCAGGCGTTCGCGGACGGGGAGGGCGTCGACCGTCCCGATCACCGGGTCTTTCTGTTGTGCCGGTCCGGCGGCCCCGGCATGCAGCGCTATGGCGCGGCCTGCTGGTCCGGTGACATCGATGCGACGTTCCCCAGCCTCGAAGCCCAGGCGGCGGTCGGGTTGAACCTGGGCCTGTCGGGTGTGCCGTATTGGGGCACCGACATCGGTGGATTCTACCGGGTGGCGCCGCACTCAAACGAGCTGTTTGTGCGATGGATCCAACTTGGGGCGTTTTGTCCCATTTTTCGGGCCCACGGGCGTGTCTGGCGCGAGCACGTTCCGTGGGCGCATGGGGCGGAGGTGGAAGCGATCTGCCGTGACTACCTCGAATTGCGCTACCGGTTCTTGCCGTACACGTACACGCTGGCCTGGCAGGCGCACCGGCAGGGGCTCCCGCTGATGCGGCCCTTAGTGCTAAACTATCCCGACGATCCCCGCGCGTGGAATCAGGCGAGCGAATATTTGTGGGGAGACGACCTGCTGGTGGTGCCTGTCACCCGCGAAGGGGCGACGCACTGGCCCGTCTACCTGCCCGCCGGCACCTGGTACGATTTTTGGACCCACCAACGCTACGAGGGCCCGCGTGGCCTCACGGTGCCGGCCCCGCTTGATCGGATCCCGCTGTTCGTGCGGGCGGGGGCGATACTGCCTCTCGGCCCGGCGATGCAGTACCATGACGAGATGCCGCTGACGGCGATGACCCTGCTGGTGTATGGCGGCCCTGATTCGTCGTTCAGTCTCTACGAAGATGACGGCGTGACAAGGGCGTATCTCCGGGGCACGTATGCGCTCACAGATTTTGAGTGCGTCTCGAGCGACGATAGTCTCACCGTCCGCGTCGCGGCCCCACGAGGCGAGACGACCGTCGTGCCTCCCGGCCGGTCCTATACCGTGAAAGTCCACTCAGCGCGCCCGCCGCGACTCGTACGGATCGACGGCGTCGGAGACCTGCAGGAACAACGTGCTCCGGGTGGCGCTGGCTGGTGGCGTGACGGCGAGTCGTTTACGTGCGTGCGCGTTCCGGCGCAACCGGCCGTGCTGCGGATCGAGTGGTGACCGTAGCCGGATCTTCGCAGATTCGCCGCTCAAGCCGTGGTCGTGGCGCCGCTACGCCTTCGGGATCCAGACACGCATGGGTCCCTGCTCTCGGTTCGCCCACGCATAATACGGAATGGCTATTAGCTGGGTCGGGCAGCGCATCGCCGGCGGCGCGGACCCCACCGTGCGGTACAGCGGCTTCCCGTCCCAGGAGGACGTATCGAGCTGCGATCCGGTCGCACGCACCGTGGTGACGCCACCCAGCGCGTCGGGGTCCCGCTCGGAGGTCAGCGGCGCGGTGGCGTCGATCGCGAGGTCCGCAACCCGGGCCGAGGGATGGTCTGCTTGCTCGAGACAATAGACGAACGGCCCTCGCTCGATCGCCACACAGTCCCGGGTCGATTCAATCCACGGGTGTCCCTCGACGCACCGGGGGCTGATCGACCACGTCATCTCCACCGTATCCCCGGGCCTCCAGGTGCGAAGCAGCCGGAGATAGCCGGCGGGATCGGGCTCTGCCGCTGCGCCGGTGCCGTTCACCCGAACGATCACATCGGCGCTCTCGCTGGGCGCGCGGAGCGCCAAGGTCCATGGTGCCTCGGTGCCTTCATCGACGACGAGCCGGATGTTCCCCTCCCAAGGGTATCCGCTCTCCGTCCGTAACGCCACACGCCGGCCGGGCGCGATCTCGGTCGCGATGCGTGCCGGTGCATATTGGTGAATCTGGAGACCCGACGAGTCGCGCGTGCCGACGTAGTGCCCCAGCGATGCGAAGAGCCGCATGAGGTTCGGCGGGCAACACGCGACGAGGTGCCAGTCGCGTCGCCGGCACCCGCCTCTGCTGAGGTACTCGTCGCGGCCGTTGCTGGCGAGCGGGTTCACGTAGAAGTACCGCTCTCCGTCGAGGGACATGCCGCTGAGGACGGCGTTATACAGGGCGCGCTCCATGAGCTCCGCGTACCGTGCCTGGCCGGTGGCCAAGAGCATGCGCCAGTTCCACATGACGTTCGCAATGGCGGCGCACGTTTCGCCGTACGCGAGTTCGTTCGGCAGTTCAAAGGGTTGCGCCACGGATTCCGCGAGGTGCCGCGCCCCGACCGCTCCCGTGACATAGAGCTTATGGGTGACGAGGTCGTGCCATTGCCGGGTGAGCGCGTCGAGCAATGCCTGTTCGCCGGTCTCCAGGAAGAGATCGGCGATGCCGATCGCCAGGTACTGCGCGCGTACCGCGTGTCCCTCGAGTTCCACAGCCTCGCGAACGGGAACCCGGTCTTGGTAGTGTGCCGAGCTGTTGTAGCGTCCCGGCCCCAGCCACCCGTGTCCCCGCTGGTCGACGAAGAACAGCGCCAAATCCAGGTACGCGCGGACGCGCGTCTCCCGGTACAGCTCGACGAGGGCCATCTCGATCTCCGGATGACCGGGCGTGGCCACGCGCGTGCCCGGCCCGAAGGTGCCCACGAGATGGTCGGCGAAGCGCCGCGCGATATCGAGCAGCCGCCCGTCGCCTCGGGCGCGGCGGAGGGCCAGCGCCGCCTGAATCAAGTGCCCCGCACAGTACAGTTCGTGGCCGTTTGGGAAGTCGCTCCAACGCTCGCCCGGCCGCGCCACCTGGTAGTAGGAATTGAGATACCCGTCTGGTTGCTGTGCCGCTGCGATCAGCTCGATCAGCGAGGTGATGTCGGAGGCCAGGTCATTCGGCCGGGCGTTCGCGCCCTCGTAGGCTGCCGCTTCGAGCCACTTGTATACGTCTGAATCCATGAACACCGGGCCACGGTACGGGCCGCGCGTGCGTCCGGCCGCGATCCGGAGGTTGTCGAGATTGCCGGCGGTCTCGAGCATGCGGAGGCCGTGCGGCAGCGCCGCGTCTCGGTTAATCGCCTGGCGAGCGCCCCAGAACCCCCCGGTGAGCCTCACAGCGTCAAGTTCCAAGGTCGTCAGTCTCGCCCACGGACTGCGACGCGTGTCGACTGGACCGGCGGCTCGGGTCTCGGATGCAGACGGCATGAACGCCTCCTGTGAGTTGTCCTGTGTGACGATGGGTTTGATGCCCGACACGCGAGCGTGGCGCGCGGGAACGAACCCCCGTTATCGCCGCGATGGGCCGGACGACGATGGCCGGGGCTCGCCGCGTGCGCGCGTTGTCCGTCGGCCGGACGCCACGAATTCGCGGGCTCGTCAGGTCCGCGCTAGATGGCGCGGGGGCGGAGCGATGGCCCCACGGCGGCATCCCGATCGCCCGCCGCAGGACGTGCGTGGGCCGGCACCCCGGCGAGCGGTTCCCCGAGCGTGCTCACACGGTTTGCAACAGCGGACGCGGGACATCGGCCGCGGCGAGGAAGCGAAACACCTCGTCACGTTCCGCTTGATTCAGCCCCCGAAACGGCGGCCGGACCGTGCCGCCGGTCAATCCGACGTATTCCAGGGCTGCCTTCAGCACCGTTTTGCTCGACAACCCCCCGTGCGTGTCTGTCTCCGCTCCGCGGTGGAAGCGTGCGACGAACGGGTACAGCCGCGAGTGATAACGCTCGGCCTCGAGGTACTTCCCAGCCTGGAGCAGCTCCCAATAGCGCAGTTCGTACTCGGGCCACCAGGGGGCGATGCCGGTGATGAAGCCCGCCGCTCCGTGCATGTGTGCCGTGGTGGCCGTATAGCCGGCCGAACTGTCGATGTACGCGATGCGCTCATGATAGCGGTTAAGGATCGTGAACTCGTCGATCAGTTGACCTAGGCCGCTGTGCTTCATCGAAATCACGTTGCGGATCGCGACCAGGCGCTCCATGCAGCGAACGGTGATGCAGGCGTTGATGAACTGTCCGCGCCAGGACTGATCGTACACCATGATCCCGATATCGACGCTCTTGGCCAGGCGGTCGTACCAATCGACGATCGCGTCTTCGTTGAGGGGGTAGTAGAAGGGCGGGGGGCACATGATGCCGACCGCGCCGGCAGCGCGGGCTCGCTGGGCGAGCGTCGCGGCTAGCCGATAGTCGGTCGCGGCAACACCCGCCACGACCGGAATGGTGCCGTCGGCGCCGCGCACCGCGGCGGTGACGACGGCCGTGTGCTCCTCGGGTGACAGCGCGGTATACTCTCCGTCGCCGCACGGCGCGATGAGGAATCCGGATCGCTTCCCAAGCCCATGCTCGGCCATGAATCGCACGTTCCGCTCGATGGCCTGCGTGTCGAGGGAGTAGTCGTCCTTGAAGATCGTCGACACCAATGCGGCCGGTCCGTTCAACTGTGCCTTCACCGCGTCCATGTCCAACATCGAATTTCTCCCTCCTCACACCGAGCCCATGCCCACCCTGCACGCCCGCCGGTCGACGCTGCCGAGCGCACCACGCAGTGCAAAGAGATTCCCCACCGTCCGGCCTGAAACCCTCTCATCGGCGAATCGAATTCGAGAGGGGTGTGGTGCGGGTCACGTCCCTGAAAACTCTTGGCCTAGTGCATCACCGTGGTCGTCGTGCGAGGTGCGCCGGACCGCTTGCCCGGCGTTGTCGCGAGACGGATTCATCGGAATGAGCGCCGGCAGCGCATCCGCATGTTGCGCGAGCCGTCTGAAGGACTCCACAAAAGAACCGGCGAACCGTGATCGCCGAAGCAACTCGGCGGAACGCGGTGTTTTCTCTGGATCTGCGAAGGGATGGTGACGGTCGTTGATGAGGCGAGGCGTGGCACTCGCGGCGGTCTTGCTGCTCATGGCCTCCGGCGTTGGCGTGGCGCAGAGCCCCGGGTCAGATCTGGATCTCACCGTAAAGTACGGTGTGCTGGTTGCACTCACCGGCCCCAGTGGAGCGTCGGGCCAGCTCTGGAATCAGGCGACCGCCGTAGGCGTGGCGTACGTGAACAAGGCGCTCAAAGAGATGGGTCTCTCGAGCCACGTGAAGGCCCAACTCATCGACTCCCAAGACAGCCAGAGCCAGGCCGCCTCGGGGGTGGAGGGGGCGCGGAAACTTGTCTTCATCGATCACGCCAACGTCGTGATGGGCGACATTTTGAGCGCGGTTACCGCGGCGGTGGCGACGTCCGTCACGATTCCCAACCACGTCGTCGAGTTCACCGGAGGTACGGCTACCTCGCTGCCCGATATCAACCCGAAAGGGATTCCTCCGCTGTTGTATCAGCCGCCTGCCTCGAATGCGCTCGAGGGCGTCGTGCTCTCGCAAATCATGGCCGCGGCCTTTGGCAAGAGAGCGGCCGTGAACGTCGCCGCGGAAAATGATGCCTACGGTGCCGGCCTCGCCGCCGACTTCAAAACCGCATGGACGGCAAGCGGGGGGACGATTCCCCAGTACATTCTGTACAACGAGACGCAGCCGACGTTGGACACCGCCGCGCAGCAGCTCGTGCAAGGGTCTCCCGCGGGGTGGCTGATTATCGACTTCTGCAGCAATCTGCCCAAACTGGTCGATCCGCTGCAGCGGACCGGCAAATGGCGGCCGGACAAAACCTTCGGCGGCGACACCTTGTCCGATTGCAAGTCCCAGGGGCAGACGTCAGTCCCGGGGATGCGTGTCGCGAAACCGTATGTGGGCGGGGGCAGCACACTCCCCCAATACCAGGCGTACTACGAACAGACCGCAAGCGGCGGTGGCGGGTTCCAAGGATGGACCGCCGAGGCGTTTGACAGCGTGATTGTCTCGTTCCTGGCCGCTGTTCAGGCCAAATCCGCAGATCCCGCGAAGTTCGCTCAGTACATCGTTCCGCTGACGAACCCGCCAGGGACGAAGTTCACATTCCTCCAGCTCGATAAGGCGATCGCCGCAATTTTGAGAGGTGAGAAGGTACAGTATGAGGGCGTGTCGGGCCCGCTGAACTTCTTGAGCAACGGAGCGACCGGGGCCCCTGCGTTTCAAATCTTCGAAATCCAGCCCGATGGGACAAGCCGGGTTGTGAAGGAGCTTATCGTCAAGACGCGCCGGCCCTAGTGTTTCCTACGGACCAGGATCGCGAGGTGCTTCAGTTCTTCGTCCCCATCGAGACGAGGCGACGACGCCGTGCGCCCGGGGTCGGCGCCCGATCGGCGTGTGGTGAGCGGCGCGAGCGAAGTGCGCGCTGTTCGGCGCGGGGCGCAGAGGCAAGATCGACATCCCGCGCAGCATGACACCGGACAGGCCGAGTGCGCCCCGCGTGCCGACCCACGTCCGATCGACCCAGCGCGACGTGGTCGTCATCGGCGGTGGCCCGGCCGGCATGGCGGCTGCGCTCGCGGCGTCCCAATGCGGGGCCCAGGTGACGCTGGTCGACGAGCGATCGGCTCTCGGCGGACAAGTCTACAAACAGTTCAACCCCGCGTTCCAGGTCACGGACGAAACCGGGCAAGGGGCTCAGTACCGGAGAGGGCGCGACATGATCGCCGCGGTGTTGGCGAGCGCGGTTGAGGTGCTCACCGATACCGTCGTCTGGGGGATCTGGGGGCGGGAGGTCTTCGTCTGCCGCGGCGAGGAAGAGGTGCACCGAATTGAGGCGCTCACGATCATTATTGCCGCGGGGGCGTACGACCGGCCCGTGCCGTTCCCAGGATGGACACTTCCGGGTGTGATCACGGCCGGGGGCGGGCAGTCGCTGGCCAAAGTGTTTCGTGTGGCGCCGGGGCATCGAATCCTCATGGCCGGGTCGGGGCCATTGTCGCTGTCATTTGCCGCCGAACTCAAGCACTACGGCGCGAACGTGATCATGCTGACCGAAGCCTGCAGACGCCCGACTGTCGCGGCGATCTGGCGCCTGTTATGGGCAAGCCCGGGCAATGCGGCGAGTCTGCGCGATGGGTTGGCCTATCTCACTGCGCTGAAGACCCACAGAATCCCGGTCCGGTGGTCGACGATCGTGTCTCGTGCCGAAGGGCGGGACCGGGTCGAGCGCGCCGTCATCGCGAACGTGGACGAGCGCTGGCACGTCATCCCGGGGTCCGAGGACGTTCTTGACGTGGACGCGATCTGTCTTGGGTACGGTTTGTGCCCGTCCAATGAGCTGACGAGGCTCTGTGGGTGTGCGCACAACTATGATGAACAGCACGGCGGATGGGTGCCGTGGCGTGACGAGTGGATGCGATCCTCCGTGCCTGGCGTCCTGGTCGCCGGCGATTGCGCCGGCATCTCCGGGGCGGCGACCGCCGTCGACGAGGGATATGTGGCCGGCCTCGCTGCGGCTGTGGACACCACTCACCTGAGCGTCGCCCGGGCGACGGCGTTGGCGGAGCGCGCGCGTCGGAAGCTGCGCCGTCAGCGGCGGTTCCGCGCTGCCCTCGATGCGATGTACCCGGTGGGCACAGGCCTGTACGATTTGGCGGACGAGAGCACCGTGATCTGCCGGTGCGAGGAAGTCACACTCGGCGAGATTCGGACGGCGCTGAGGCAGTGTCCGCCAGATGCACACGGCGTGAAGGCGTTCACTCGCGCGGGGATGGGGTTCTGTCAGGGTCGCGTATGTGGGCGCCAGGTCGCCGCCGAAGTCGCCGCGGCGTCCGGCCTCCCGATCGGCGCGGTCTCCCCGTCATCCGTCCGGCCGCCCGTGAAGCCGCTCCCGATCGCCGCAGTGGCCGCCGAGATGCCGGAACGCCGGCGTCCGATCGTGAGCTTGGAGCCCTGATGGACAAGGCCTGCGCGCGCGGTCTCCCTGACGGATCGGTGGAGACGGATGTCGCCATTATCGGTGGCGGCCTTCTTGGCTGCGCGCTGGCGTTCAAACTCGCGAAGGCGGGCGTCGACACGATGCTCCTCGAACGCGGGGAATTGAACCGTGAAGCATCGGGAACCAATGCTGGCAGCTTGCATATCCAATTGCTGCGCCCGCCGGGAATGGACGAGGCGTGGCTGGAGAGGTTCAGGCCGTTGGTCCGGCTGCACATCGACGCCGCGAAGGCCTGGCGCGGACTCGAATCCGAGGCCGGGATTCAGGTTGGCGTCCGGATGCACGGCGGCCTGTTCCTCGCCGAGACCGAAGACGAACTGCGCATCTTGCAGAAGAAGGTGGCCGTTGAACGCGCCGAGGGACTCGACACGACGCTGATCAGTGGTGACGAAGCCCGCGCCATGTGTCCCCTGCTTGCGCAATCGGTGATCGCCGCCGATTATTGTCCGGACGACGGGCTGGCCAACGCGCTGCTCGTCACGCCGGCGTTGGCGCGCCGCGCGATGGACTATGGGGCATGCGTGGCGACGCATCATGAGGTCCTGGCGATCACGATCCGCGGGGTCAACGACTTCCTCCTCGATACCACCAAGCGTCAAGTCCGGGCCCAACGGGTGGTCGTGGCGGCGGGGCCGTGGACGGGACGGGTTGCGAAGATGGTGGGGATGGATCTCCCGATCGGCCCGAACGTGCTCAGCATGAACGTGACCGAGGCGCAGCGTCCGGAACTTGATCTGCTCATCCAGCACATCGGGCGGCGACTTACGCTCAAACAAACGGAGAGCGGCACGTACATCGTCGGCGGGGGTTGGCCGGGGGAGTATGCAGCTACGGGCAATTGGAAGGGTACGACCGTCGAGAGTTTGGCCGGGAACATGGGGGCCGCTGTCGCGGTCCTCCCGCGGATCGCGCGGCTGCGCGTGCTCCGAACGTGGGCCGGCCTGGGCGCCAACACCCCTGACTGGCGTCCCATTATCGGTGAGTATGCTCCTGCGCCGGGCTTCTACGTGTTGTTCGCCGGCCTTGGGTTCACGCTGGGCCTGACGTGCGCCCAGCGCATGGCCGATCTGCTGAGACAGCCGACGGGCGCGCACAGTGCCGCTGGCACGGCCTTTGCCCCGGGACGATACATCGAGTCCCCTGCCGGCAGTGCCTAGGGCCGCGGCATGGTGAACGAATCGCACATGGGAAGTCTGCTCCTCCAACTCATCTACAACGGGCTCGTCGAAGGGGCGATTCTGGCGTTGGCGGGCCTCGGCGCGACGCTGGTCTGGGGCATACAGCGTGTCGCCAATTTTGCCCACGGCGACTACATGACCCTGGGCGCCTACGTCGCGTTCCTCCTGGACGTGACCTGGTCCTTGAACCTTGTCGTCGCGGCGATCGGCGCGGCGGTGGCGACCGCGGCACTCGCCGTCGGGCTGCATTTCGTGCTCTTGAGGCCGCTCCGCGGTCGTGGCTTGGTCGCACTGTCGCTCATTACCGTCGGGTTGGGGTTGGTGCTGCGGAACGCGCTGTTCATGGTGGCGGGGTCGCAGCCCCGGCAGTACGCCTTCAATCAGACCGCCGTGATCGATCTTCGCTTCATCCGCGTCGCCCCGGCGGAGCTGTGGACCGGGGTGGCCGCATTGGTCGCCGTGCCCGCGATCGCGGCGATGCTGGCGTGGACCACACTCGGCAAGACCATGCGGGCTGTGGCCGACAACCGCGATTTGGCAGAAATCGCCGGCATCGATACGGACGGCATTGGACTGTATGTGTGGATCGTCGCCGGGGCGCTCGCCGGGCTCGGCGGGGCGATGCTGGCGCTGGTCCAGGGTACCTTCGATCCGAACCTCGGGTTCAACGTGCTGTTCCTGATCCTGACCGTGGTCGTGCTCGGCGGCATCGGCAATGCGTTCGGTGCGTTGCTCGGCGGGCTCGTCCTCGGCCTCGTGATGGAGGTCTCCACGTGGCCGCCGCTCTTCGGCGGTGTGCCGACACAGTACCAGCCCGTCGTCGGGTTTGTCGTCTTGATCCTGCTCTTGATGTTTCGACCGCAGGGGCTCCTCGGCAAGGCGCGGGTCCTGTAGGGAGGTTGTGATGGACGCCTTGAATCCGGCATTCTGGGTGTTCGTCGGCGTGGTGGCCGGGATCTATGGGCTGCTTGCGCTGGCGCTCTACGTGCAGTTCTCGATGGCCGGATTGCCGAATTTTGGTCATGTGGCCTTCATGGCGCTCGCCGCCTATACGATGGCGCTCCTCGTGATCCGCGCCGACGTCGCCCTCGTGTGGGCCGGGGCGCTGGGGATCGCCGCTGCCGTCGCCTTGGGACTCCTGCTCGGTATCCCGTCGGTTCGGTTGCGTGCGAACTACCTAGCGATTGCGACCGTCGCGGGCAGTGAAATGATTCGATATCTTTCCACCAACCTGAGCCTCACCGGCGGCGCGGTCGGTTCCGTCGGAATGCTCGGCCCCACCCACTTCGCGACCTACACCGGCTCGTGGCAACCGTTCATCGAAGGCATCACCGCGATGCTCCGCCGCGTGGTGGGCGGTGTCGCCACCACCGATTTCAGCATGTTCTGTGTAGTCTGGGCGACGCTGGCACTCTTGTTGGTGCTGTTCCGGCGGCTCGAGAAATCGCCGTGGGGCCGGGTGATGAAGTCGATTCGCGAGGACGAAGAAGCAGCCGCGTCGCTCGGCAAGAACGTGGATGCGTACAAGCTGCAGGCCCTCGTCCTCGGAGGGATCCTCGGCGGATTGGCAGGTGTCCTCTGGGCGCTGGAAATTGGGGTATTCTCCCCCGATGACTTTCAGCCGACCTTGACCTTCTATGCGTACCTGATCCTGATCCTGGGCGGAATGAACCGCATTTGGGCGATCCCGATCGGGGCGGTGTTGTTCGGCGTGCTGTATTCTGGGACGCGGTTCCTCGGCTTCTTCCCGCTCTCGCTGGTGGACTCCGGCGAGCGCGCGTATCTCCGGCTCCTCATCGTGGGCGTGGTGTTGGTGGTGCTCATGGCGGTGCGGCCGGAAGGCATGTTCGGCAAGCGCGAAGAGCTTGTGCTCGAGAAATGACGGGGCCAGCCTTGGTTGTGGACGGCATTGCGCGCCGGTTCGGCGGCGTCCGCGCCGTTGACGGCGCGAGCTTCACGGTGCAGGAGGGATCGATCACCGGGTTGATCGGCCCCAACGGCGCCGGGAAGACGACGGCGTTCAACATCATCTCCGGATTTCTTCGTGCAGATGCTGGGGCGGTCACGTTTCGCGGACGCCGCCTGGATTCGCTGCCGCCCCATCGGGTGGCCCAGGCCGGCGTGGTCCGCACGTTCCAGGCCCCCCGGATTCTGACTCGGATGTCGGTCCTCGAGAACCTCATGCTCGGCGGCGTCAATCAGCCGGGGGAACGCCTGGCGCTCGCGTGGCTACATGGGTCGGCGTCCCGGCGGGAACGCGAAGTGCGCGCGGAAGCCCTGGCGGTGCTCGAGCTCCTGCGGCTGACCCATCTCGCGCCGGCGTATGCGGGGACCCTCTCGGGCGGCCAGCGCAAGTTGCTCGAGCTCGGCCGGGCGCTCATGGCGGCCCCCCGCGTGCTGCTGCTGGACGAGCCGCTCGCCGGGGTGGCGCCCGCGCTGGCAGACCAGCTCCTCGACCATGTGACGATGCTGCGCAATCATCGAGGCATGACAATCCTGATCATCGAACATGACATGGAGGCGGTGATGTCGATCTGCGATTGGGTCGTTGCGATGGACCAAGGTCGGGTGATCGCGTCGGGAACGCCCCGGCAGATCCAGGCGAATGAGCAGGTCATCGCATCCTATCTTGGCAGCGCCGGCACGGCGCCCCGGTGATCCCCATGGACCCCCCGGGCGCAGGCGCGACGGGATCGCCGGATTGCATTCTTAGCGTTGCGGACGTCCGGGCGCGCTATGGTGACGAAGATATCGTGAAGGGGGTATCGCTCGACGTCCCTCGCGGGTCCATTGTCGCATTGTTGGGCCCCAACGGGTCCGGCAAGTCGACTCTGCTCAAGGCGATTTACGGTCTACACGTCAAGCGGACCGGGACGATTCTGTTCCGACCCCGAGGGCAGCAGGTTGTCGACCTGATCCGCCTCAAGCCGCACGAGGTCACTGCGCGCGGCGTGAACCTGGTGCCCCAACTTGCCAATACGTTTCCCGACCTGTCGGTCTACGAGAACCTGGAAATCGGGAGCATCCACGACCGGAAACGGACAGCCCAGCGGATCGAGCACGTCCTTGGAGTTCTTCCGTTGTTGCGGGTGCTCTTAGGGCGACGGGCGGCGACCTTATCCGGCGGCCAGCGGCAGACGCTCGGGATCGCGCGTGCCTTGATGTCGGAGCCCGAGTTGCTGATCCTTGACGAGCCGTCGGCAGGGCTCGCGCCCAGCGTGGTTGACGACGTGTTCGCGCAGGTGCAAGGGATCAATCAGGGAGGCGTGAGCCTGCTCATCGTCGAGCAGAAGGCTCGCCAGTGTCTCGCGATCGCCCACTACGGCTACGTGCTGGATCAAGGTCGCAATCAAATTGACGGCCCGAGCGCGCGCCTGTTGGAGGATCCTGAGATGGTCCGGCTCTACCTAGGAGCTCGGCGCCGCAAGCCAGAATCGAATTGACCAACACGGAGCGGGTGCGACGCGTTGGCGGACCGCCGATCGGCCCGCTGTTGCGGACGATGTTTCGGGAGTGTCACGACGTGTCGTCCGGAACGGGATCCATTGGACGGCCGCAGACGACGCGTGAATACGGGGCGGCTCCGGCGGTTCACGCGGGCGCTCATCAGCACCTGGCATTCACGCCGCCGGGGTCGCGACGCGCAACGAAAGGACAGCCGTGATGCATTCGCCTGGTAACGGTGAGACGAACCTGCGCTTGAAGAACGGTGTGCAACGCGGTCAACAGGTCACGATCTTCCTGGATGACCACCCCTTGACGGCCTATCTGGGAGAATCTGTTGCAGCGGCGCTGATGGCGGAGGGGCACATCGCGTTTCGACGCACGGCTCACCGCCGCGAGCCGCGGGGACTGTTTTGCGGCATGGGTGTCTGTTTTGACTGCCTGGTTGTGATTGACGGGCAGCCCGGCCGCAGGGCGTGCATGATCGAGGTGCGCGACGGGATGCATGTCCATCTTCAGCGTGGATGGGGCGAGGACGATACCTAGGTCTAAACGCGCAGGACATGCGTGACACATGAGGTTGGAACGCTACGCCTCCTCGGGAGGTGGCCCGTGCGCCCGGATGGACGCGCCATCGGGCATCGGCTTGGATGGTTTCGACGGATGAACTCCCTGGCGATGAGATTCATACTCACGAACCCCTACGTATCAAGCCGTTCCGAGCAGATGTCGTCAATGGGGCAGAGGGCTGGCGTGGGGACGAGGTAGGTTGAAGACCTGCACCGTCCCGCTGCGTGTTCCTGCGAACCGGCCTGAATGACCTTGCCAGACCCCGCGTAGTGCTGGCTTGTGACCCTGCCGGGCTCTGTGCGCCTGGCGCCGGCGCAGGGTGCTGACACACCGACGACACCCGTTTCGACGTACTTCACTCCATACGCGGGAATCCCCGTTCCAAAGGGAAGCCCCCTTGCGGAAGGATCTTCATTGATCGACGCGAAGATTGTTGCTCCATGACGGCAACATTGTTGCCGAAGAGGCAACGCCTAACAAGACGGTTGGAATCCGTCTACCGGGCCGCGAAGGCGCTGAGTCTGTTCCTCGAATTGGATGTGGAGAGCGGGCTTCGTGTGACCGAGGCGGCACGAAAGCTTCGTGTCAATAAATCGACAGTCTCTCGTCTCTTTGCGACCCTACGCGATCTGGGCTTTGTCACTGCGGACGTAGACCGTGGCTGCTACTATGTGGGCCCGACCGCGTATGCCGTGGGGTGTCGGTTCTCCGGGGCAGCGCTGGCGCGCGCCGTGCAACATGTCATTCGCGATCTCTCGGGGCAAGCGTCGAGCACTGCTCAGTTTGGGATGCTTCAAGGGAACCGGGTCGTCTTCCTCACGGTCAATCCCGGACCCCACCGCCTGCGCGTCGTTGCACGGCCGGGCGACATTCAGTACGTCCACGCATCAGCAATGGGCAAGGCGATACTGGCCGCATTGCCGGTTGGTGTGAGGGACACGCTGATTACCACCATGCTTGATCGCGCGGGGTTGTTGCCGGCGGTCGGGCCCCGCACCTATCGAGATCCGGCGGCGCTCCGCACAGATTTGGTGCGTACGGCCAAACTCGGCTACTCAGTCTCGAATGAGGAGGGTGCTGCCGGCATGGTGGGGATCGGTTCATACGTTGGGAATGTGGCGGGTATCCATACAGCCCTCAGCGTTGCCTTCCCCATTCATCAGCACAAGGGGACAGCGCGGATCGACGTGGCAACGTCGGTTGCCAAAGCGGCGCTGACCGCGCGGCGTCTACTCATTCCGGATGGTGTCATCCCGGTCACCGCGCCTGAGGGCCCGGACGTCCCGGAGTGGAGCGGTGTTGCGAACACCCACACTCACACGCCCCCATGGGTGCGCCCATGAGACTGATCGATCTGTCCCAGGTGTTTCGGTCGGGCATGATGAGCGGCGTCGCTGACGAGGCCCCCGAGGTGGCCGTGCGCATCCGTGAAGTACGCTCGGTGACCCGCGACGGGATTAACGGAATGGAGATCATTCTCGGCAACCATGCCGGAACCCACATCGACGCACCGCGGCATGTGATTCCCGGAGGCGGCACGATCGCGAACCTCAATCTCGAGCTCTTCTTCGGGCCCGCCGTGGCTCTCGACGTACGGAAGGGCGACGATGCGCCGATCACCGTGCAAGACCTGGACCGAGACGGCACCATCCGTGCCGGAGACATGGTCTTCCTCGAGACCGGGTGGTCCGCGTACGCCGGCACGCCGAGATACAGAGACCATCATCCCTACGTGGATCAAGAAGCCGCACGGTGGCTCGTGCACCGGCAAGTGCGCGCCGTTGGTATTGATGCGTCGAGCCTAGACGTGCCGCGCGCTGTTCGGCCTCCGGGTTTTCGCCATGAGACGTTGCGGATCATCCTTGGGGCCGGGATTCCCGCCATTCACGGGTTGGCGAATCTTGCCGCCATCCGCGGCCGTCGCTGTGCCGCCGCGGCGTTCCCCGTCGTCTTCGATGGATCGGATGCAGGCCCGGCCCGAGTTGTCGCAATCCTTGAGGCTTCAGAATCCTTCGGCGACACGGCCTAGATGGGCACGACCATGCGGAAGCGCTCAACGGACCGGACTCAGGCTCCAGTTGGAGGGAGGCGAGATCCGATGTTGCTTCGCATCGCACAACGACTCGTTGCCTTGGCCCTCGGAGGGGTGCTTGCGTTTGCGGGTGGGGCTTACGGGGCCGCTCCCGGGGTCAGCCTCAAACTGGCCGATGTGCTGTCGAGTACCGACGCCGGGACCGCGACCCTCAACAATTTCGCGCGTCTGGTGGCGACAGACACCAACGGCGAGGTCCAGGTGACAGTGTACCCGAACTCCCAGTTGGCGAACGAGACCACGATCGTCTCTGCGCTCCGCACCGGGACCGTCGACATGGGGCTCGCGTCCGTGGAGTTTTGGACGAAGCTCATTCCGGGGGCGGACGCGTTGGAGTGGCCGTACGTCGTCACGAGTTGGCAGCAGGCGGCCGCGATTGCCACGAACGATGCGATCAACAGCGCCTACAGCCAGGCGTTCGGCCAGTACGGTGTGGTCTTTATCGCGGCCTTCCCGTACACATGGAAGCAGCTGCTGAGCACGAAGCCGGTCAGCTCCCCTGACGATCTTCGGGGCTTGAAGATTCGAAATGCCGCGGGCGCGTCCACGGATTTCTTGAAGACCTACGGTGCGAACGTGGTACTACTGAGCAACACGGAGCTGTACCAGGCGTTGCTGACCCATACCGTCGATGGGGCAAATCTGTCGATCAGCCAGACGATCTCCCTGAAGTTCTACGAGGTGGCGAAGTACTTCACGCTCTATCAACAATCCATGATCTGGCTGCCGATCTTTATCTCCCAGGGCCAGTGGCAGAAGTTGACTAAACAGCAGCAAGACGGCATGATGCAGGCCGGCCGGGAGATGATTCGCGACCAGGTCGCCTCGGCGGTGAAGAGCGAGATGGACCAGCAGCAGATTCTCGCGAACGATGGAGTGCATATCATCGCCATTCACGATTTTGCGCCCTGGAAGAAAGTGGTGTCCACGGAGATGGTTAAGAAAGAGGCCGAATACCCGATGGCGCACCGTCTTTTGACCCTCGCGGCGAAGCTGAACAGTCCGAAGTGAGTCTGCGAGAGGGTGTGCTTCGGATGCGGGACGGCGCCGGTCTCCCTGACGCGCGCCGTGTCACAGGCGTGGCTCCACTGTTATGGGCGCACGCCGCATTGACCGGGGTGGTGGCGATCGCCGTGGCCACCACCCCCGTGATCGTCCTCGTCGAGGTCGCCGCCCGCAACGTCTTCGCCGTATCCGCGACATGGTATCAAGACGCGATCGCGCTGTGCGTCTATGTGGTGACGTTCATGGGGGGTGCCCTCGCATACGATCGCGGGCAGCACCTGCGGCTTTCGGCGCATATCCAGCGGCTCCCTAAAGGGGCGCAGATGGTGGTGGACGGCGCCGCGGAGTGGATCGTGCTGTGCACCGCGGTGTGCATCGCGGCGAGCTCCCTGCGGCTGCTTCAGGTCGACTGGATTCAGACGATGCCGGTCCTCCAGATTTCCGAAACCTGGGCGGTGCTGCCGCTTCCGCTCGGTCTGCTGATCGTTGCGTGCATCGCGCTTGCCCGGATCTGGCAGTTGCCGCGGCGAGTTGGCGTCCTCTCCGGCGCGCCGGTGGTGGGCGTCGCCGCCGCCATCGTGCTCGTGACGCATCTCTTCCCGGCGGTGTGGCGGATGTTCGGTGTGAGCGGGCCTATGGCAGCAGTGCTGGGTACGAGCGCGCTGTGCCTGGGAGTCCCCGTCGCCTTCGTCTTCGCGGGCGCCGCGCTAATCTACTTTTACCTTTCCGGCACGGCGCCGCTCGTGGCGGCACCGCTGGCGATGCACAGCGGTGTGGGGAATTTTGTCCTCATCGCGTTGCCGTGCTTTTTTCTTCTCGCGTATCTGATGGATGAAGCGCAGCTGGCGGCGCGGCTTGCGAGCGTGGTCAGCGCGCTCCTGGGCGTGGTGCGACACAGTGCGATGTACGCTATCATCGCGACGATGTACGTGTTCTCCGGACTGTCCGGCTCGAAGAGTGCGGATATCGCGGCGGTCGGTCGTGCACTGCTGGCCATCTGCGACGAACGCGGATATCGACGGGCAGACAGCGCGGCCGTGCTGGCGGCCTCGGCCGCGATGGGCGAGACGATTCCTCCGAGCATCGCCCTGCTTGTCCTCGGATCGATCACAACCCTCTCGGTTGGCGCGCTGTTCCTGGGCGGGTTGCTGCCGGCCGCGGTCATGGCGGCGGCCTTGGCGCTCGTCGTTTCACTCCGTCCGGCTCCTGCGGGCAAACCGTCCGTGATCACGGACCGGACGCCCCTCGCCTGGTGGCGGGGGGTGGCCGGCGTACTCCCCATCGTGGCGGGCATCGCGTTTCTCGTCGGAAGCATCGTCACCGGCATGAGCACACCCACCGAAGCGTCGGCGCTGGTGGTGTTGTTCATGGTGGTCCTTGCAACGGCCGCCTATCGCAGTTTGAACTGGCGCGCCGCGACGCGTGCGTTGGTCACGACGAGTTCTTTGTGCGGAGCGATCCTTCTGGTCGTGGCCGCGGCCAGCGCGGTCTCGAACGCCGTGGGATTTTCGGGTGTACTGAACACCGTGGGCGCGATCGATTTCGGACCCGACTGGCTCTTCTTTCTCGTGTCCATGGTGGTGCTGCTTGTCGCGGGAGCCGTGCTGGAGGGACTGCCGGCGCTCCTGCTGTTCGTGCCGATCTTGATGCCGATGGCGGCGAAGCTCGGCATCAACCCGCTCCAGTATGGGATCGCGGCAATCATCGCCATGGGCATCGGCGCGCACACGCCCCCTGTCGGGATCGGCTTGTACACCGCGTGCGTGGTCGGCGACACATCCGTCGAAGCGGTGGGCAAAGCGATTCTGCCATATCTGTTGGTGCTGTGCGCGGGGCTGCTGGCGGTTCTGTTGGCCCCGCAGCTCTCGCTCTTTCTTCCCACGGTGGCCGGCCTGAGGGTGCGGTAGCATGCGTGTTCCGCTGGACCGACGGACGCGCACACGGGGCGGAACGTCAAGAGATAGGAGAGGATCAGGATGAGCGTGCTTGTGACGGGCGGAACCGGAGGGATTGGCAGCGGCGTGGCGAGGTTGCTTCTCACTAGGGGGCACGAGGTCGTCGTCTACGATGTGAGCCCCCTGCGCCCCGGCAACAAAGTGCTGGACGGCTTTGGCCATCGCCTGACGGCGGAAGTCGGCAGCGTGACTGAGATGGGACGACTGATGGATGTCGTCAGGAGTCACCGCGTGACGGGGATCATCCATTTGGCCGGCATGCTGCCGCCGCACATGAATAACCTCCGGCCGATCGAGGCGCTCAGCGTGAACGTCATCGGAACAACCACGGTGCTGGAGGTAGCGCGCATCCTGGGGTTGGGCCCGGTGATCGTCGCCAGCGCCGCCGGGGTGATGGGGCGCGCGAAGGACGTCACGACGTTGCGCGCGGAGGAGGACGTGAGCCTTCCGCTCGTAGGGATCTATCCGGTGAGCAAGCTGGTCAGCGAGCAGCTCGTGTACACGTATCGGCAGCTGCACAAGCTGAATACCACGGCGGTCCGGCCTCGGAACGGCTACGGACCGGGTACGTCGTATAGAGTCCAGCCGCTGTACGACGTGGTATACGACGCGGTTGCAGGCAAGGATGTGGTGCGAAAAACAGGCGGGGCAGCGATCTTCGACTACACGTACGTCAAGGATCTCGCGACCGGCGTTGTGCAGCTCTACGAGATGAAGTCCCGGCCGCCGCACTACGTGTACAACTTGGCGCGCGGACAGGGCGTGACGATGACTCAGGTGTTCGACGCCGTCCAGAAGGTCTTCCCACATTTGCGCATCGAGGTGGGTCCGGGGCCGTGGGAGGGTGTCGTTGAAGGCGGTCGGGAGCTGGACCTGACGGTCTACCCCGCCGTGATGCCGCTTCAGGATATCTCGAGGGCGCGGGAAGACTTTGGTTTCGACCCGCACTGGGGCATCGAGCGCGGCGTCGCCGACTGGGTGCGGTGGCTACAGACCGGAGAGTACGGCGAGTACTGATCCGCGCGCGCCAGCGAGAAGAGGGTGAATCGTGGGGCGATGGATCGACATCAGCATGGCGCTCACCGACGGGCTGCGCTCCAATCACTCCAGGCCCGGGGAAGAGTTCCGAATCACGTACGACATCACACCGGCCGACGACCCGGAGAAGCGCAAGACCGTGCGCCGCATCAACACGCGCCTGCATGCGGGCACGCATATTGACTGCCCCGAACATCTCGTCGTCGGCGGGAAGCGCGTCGACCAGTTCCCGATCGAGACGTTCGTCGGACGCGCGGTGGTCGCCGAGATGCGTCACAAAGCGCCGCGCGGGGTCATCACGGCGGCAGATCTGGACGCCGCGGTGGGCCGCGCGGTGCGGGCGGGGGATATCCTCATCGTGCGGACCGGCTGGAACAGCCGATACACCGAACCCGATTTTTTCAGCGATTCGCCGTTTCTCCACCCAGACGCCGCACAGTGGTGCATTGATATGCGCGTGAAGATGGTCGTCGTCGACTGCTTGTGCGACCCGATCACGGCGGAGCTGCGGATCGGAGAACTGGACGCGTTCAAGCGGAAGGTGTTGAGTGCGGGCATCCTCGTCATGACCAACGCCGACCGCCTCGACCAGATCACGAAGAAGGAGGTTACCCTCTATGGCTTTCCTCTGCGGATCTCACCGTCGGAGGCGGCGCCGACTCGCGCCGTCGTCTGGGAGGAGTAGCGGCGCCGCCCGGCCGCCGCGGATGTCGATTCCCCCAGAGGGCACGTGCGTGCCGGGAAGGAGAGGCCGCCGATGAAACTCGCGACGTACATGCCGCGCGACGCGCAGTCGCCCAACGCTGGCATCGGCGCGGTGCTCGACGGCACGCTCATCGACCTCAACTACGCCTACGCTCGCTACCTGCGAAATGTCGACGGCGAACTGCGGGCGTACGCGCTGGCAGATGCGCGAGTCCCGCGCGATATGATCGGGTTTCTCCAGGGCGGGCAGCGGGCGATCGACGCGGTGAGGCGCACGATTCAATTCGTACGAGAGTCGCCAGCCGACGCCACGGGCATCTCGGGAGAGCGGCTCCGGTACGAGCTCCACGAGGTGAGGCTGCTGGCTCCGATCTCGCGCCCTGGAAAGATCCTAGGCGCGGGAAAGAACTATCTGGATCACGCTCAAGAGGGCGCTGCCGCGGGGCAAGCCGTCGAGATCCAGCCATTTCCGCGGGGGTTTGTGAAGGTCTCCTCGGCCGTGATCGGCCCCGACGATCCCGTTATGCTACCCCACGTGACGGCGCAGCTCGACTACGAAGTCGAGCTCGCCGTCGTGATCGGGAAGCCCGGGCGCTACATTAGCAAGGCGCGCGCCTACGACTACGTGGCTGGCTACACTATTCTCAACGACGTCAGCGCGCGCGACATCCAGGCGGCGGAATCGAAGTACGGCAACCACATGATCGCGAAGAACATGGATACTCTCTCGCCCATGGGACCGTGGATCGTGTTGAAGGATGAGATCGAGGATCCGATGCACCTGGACGTTCGGCTGTCCATCAACGGAGAACTGCGTCAGCACTCGAACACATCTAGCTTGATCCACGACATCCCGGCGATGATCGAGCGGTGGTCATGGGGAACCCTGGAGCCGGGCGACGTCATCGCGACGGGCACGCCCGCCGGGGTCGCGCTCGGCGGGAAATACCCGTACCTGCGAGTGGGGGACTTGATGGAGTGCGCGGTGGAGAAGGTCGGCGAGCTCCGCAACCGTGTGATCGCGGAGCCGGAGGCCGGCGAATGACGACGATGATCACAGGCGTGGGCGCGGTCGGCGCGCACGTCGCATGGAAGCTGCAGGAGATGGGAGAGCGCCTGGTCCTGTATGATCTGAACCCGCGGATCGATTTCCTGCGGACGATATTTGATGTAGATCGAACGAACGTCGTTGTCGGCGATGTCAACGATCTGCGTTGCCTGGTCGCGACGATCGAGACGGAGAAAGTCGACCGAATTGTCCATCTGGCCGGGGTGCTGACCAAGCACCTGAAGGACAAACCCTACGACGGCATTCATTTGAATATCCTCGGCACAGGCTCGGTCCTCGAGGCGGCCCGGCTGAGCGGTGTTAGACGGGTTGTCTTTGCAAGCACGCGCGGAGTGAATCAGCTAGCAATGCCGCCGACACACGGGGAAACTCTCGACGAGGATTTCACCATGCGGGTACTCAGCAACCGACCGAGGACGATGTACGAGCTCAGCAAGCTGACCGGTGAACACTTGGGACTGTTCTACCACGACGCCCATGGCGTGGATTTCGTCGCCATCCGTCTTGCGGGCGGCTTCGGGCCGACATCCGGGGCGCCGAGCGGGCTCACCGGCACCGTGCTGCGTCCGCTGGTGTTTGAGGCCGCGTTGGGCAAGCCGGTCACGATCGACGACCCCTCGCTCACCTACGCGGGTCGACACGAGTTCATCTACTTCAAGGACGACGCGGAGGCGGTCGCACTCGCGTGCTTCAGAGAAGGCTTGAAGAAGCGAGTCTACAACATTCGCATGGGGACCACATACCGATATCAGGAAGTCGTTGATATCGTGCGACGGATATTCCCCGACGTCCCTGTTGAGATCCGCGCGGCCTCGAACACATCAATGAGTCCAGGGCGTGCTCCTCGCGACGACGTCGCCGACACGACGGCGGCGCGTGAGGAGCTGGGGTGGGAACCGAAATACGATCTCGAGACTGGGATTCGGGACTGGGCGGGGTGGATCAGGCGGACTGCACGCGGGACTGTCGACGCGTAGCTCCGCCCGTGCTTCGCGGGTGGGCAGCGTTCGGAGTTTAGAAGGGAGGATGGATCGGTGACACAGGACCGATATGCGGCTGCGCTGGCGAAGGTCAAGGAATATCGAGGTCAGTCCGCGACGCTGGGCCAGGGACCGATGGCCGAGCTCGCGCCCGACGTCGACCGTATGAAGGATGAGTTCCTATGGGGGCTGTTGTGGAGCGACCCGGCGGTTGACATCCGAACTCGCAGCCTGTGTACGATCAGCGCGCTGATTGTTCTGGGGAAAGAGGAGCAGCTCAAGAACCATATGGGTTGGGCACTGCACGTTGGAGTGACCAAGGAGCAGATCGTCTCGATCGTTTCGCAGATGCTGATCTATGGTGGTTTGGCTGGCGCCCACAACGCGATGAGAATTGCCAAGGAAGTGTTTGCGGAAAAAGGCCTGCTGTAACCGACCACGAGCGGCGAGCAGCGCCGGTGACGTCGAGGGGCGATTCGCTGACGGCGCTCATGGCGCCGGAGGCGTGGGCACCAGAGAGACAGCCACTGGCTGTTGACTCGCTGACCGGTCTTTCGATCGTGTTGTCGATGGCGACACTCAGGAGGGAGCAGATCATGGCCGGCCCAACAGCACCCAAGTCATCCAGGGTCGAAACGCGGTCGCCGGACTTCCGGCTTTGGCTCAACGGCCGAAGTTGCCCGGCACATTCGGGCGGAACGTTCTTGCGCCCAAACCCGTTCGACGGCTCCATCGCGGCGGTGTTCGCCAATGGAGATGAGACCGATGCTCGGGCCGCGGTCGCCATTGCTCGTGCCGCCTTTGATGACGGGCTGTGGCCGCGAAGTGCGGCGCGACGACGCTTCGAGGTCCTCATGCGTGCGGCTCAGATCCTCTCCGACAACGCGGTGACCGTGGCCGAGAGGATGATTTTTGAGTCCGGTAAGCCGCGCTCGGTGGCTCTGGGTGAGCTTGGCGTGGCGGTCAGGACCTTGGAATTCTATGCGGGTGCGGCCCTGGACCTCGAGGGGGCGGCCATCAACGATCGCGTTCCCGACGCCCTCGGCCTCGTGCTTCTCGAGCCGGTCGGCGTGGTGGGTTTGATCACGCCTTGGAACTTTCCGCTGCTGAACCCGGTTGTCAAGATCGCGCCGGCGTTAGCGGTCGGGTGTACTGTCGTGATCAAACCGTCGCACTTGTGTTCGGGTCCGGTCCTGCTGCTCGCGCAGTATCTTGCCGAAGCGGGCCTGCCCGAAGGAGTGCTCAACGTCGTCACGAGCGATCTCGAACGGGGCGCGGTCGTGGGTCAACTGATCGCGCAATCACCGAGTGTCGATAAGATCGCCTTTACCGGATCGACGACCACCGGTCGCGCCGTCATGCGGGCCGCCGCCTCTACCACCAAGCGCGTTTCGCTGGAGCTCGGGGGGAAGTCCGCAAACATCGTGTTCGCCGACGCACCGTTCGAGGAGGCAGTGGCAACATCTGTGAACGCCTTCTGCCACAACAGTGGTCAACAGTGCTCAGCTGCGACCCGCCTCCTGGTCCAGCGCGACATCCACGACCGCTTCGTCCGAGCCTTGGTGGAGCAGACGCGGCGTCAGGTCTTGGATGATCCGGCGAAGGGAACGACCACCATGGGCCCGATCGTGAACGAGGAGCAGTTCAAACGCGTTCAGCAGTATATTGCGATCGGCAAGAGTGACGGCAGGCTGATCGTTGGAGGGGATCGACCCCCGGGGGCAATGTTCGAGGACAGCCTCTTCGTTGCACCGACGATCTTCGACGGTATAGACAACTCGTCGCGGCTTGCTCAGGAGGAGGTGTTTGGACCGGTCCTGGCGGTCATCCCGTTTGACACTGAGGAGGAAGCGATCCGCATCGCGAACGGCAGTCGCTATGGTCTCGCCGGCGGGGTGTGGACAAACTCCATCGGGACCGCCCTGAGGGTCACAAGGGCGGTGCGCACCGGGAAGATGTTCGTCAACTGCTACAATAACTCAGGTCTTGAAGATCTCCCCCACGGCGGTTATAAGGACAGTGGCATCGGACGGGAACAGGGGCGGAAGGGCCTGGAGGAGTACCAGGAGGTCAAGACCGTCCAGCTCAAGTTCGGCAGGTAGGAAAGAATCCGGTGGCTAGGTTCGACCACCTCGGCCGCACTGGTCGCGGTCACCAGACTGAGGTCGAGCGCGTGACGCTCGATCAACCACCCTCCGCCATGTCCAGGGTCGCGCAGCATAGTTCCGCTGAACGCTGTCGTTCCTCATCGTTCGGCTACCGACCTCGATACAGCTGTTACGGGCAAACCGGATGTTTCCTGCTGGCACGCCCGTAGCTGCGGAATTGGAGGAACGGGATGGAGAAGACTGAGGTACACTTCTACAGCGCGGGGCATAGGCTGACTGGGTACTGGTATGCGCCACGCACGTCTGCCGGTCCGGTGCCTGGTATCGTGTGTTGTCATGGCTTTTCGGGCATGATCGACGTCCAAATGGTGGGCATCCCCGAGGCGCTAAGTGAGGCCGGCTATGGCGTACTCACCTTCTATTCCCGCGGGATAGGAGAGAGCGAGGGGCCCAGGGGGCGCGTGATCCCTTGGGAGGAAGTTGACGATGCGCGCAATGCGATCACTTACCTCCAGACGCGCGATGAAATCGATCCCAAGACGATCGGGGTCTTTGGCAGCGCGTGGGGTTGCAGTATCGGGGTGAGCGCGGCCGCAATTGACAGCAGGATCAAATGCTTCGTCGGAACCGTGGGGATCGGGGATTGTGAGCGCTGGCTGAAGGGCGAGAGGCCGAGATGGGAGTGGACGAAGTTCCTCAAGCGGCTCGAAGAAGATCGGAGTAAGCGGGTCCTCACGGGCAAGTCGGCCGTCGTGCATCCCAACGAGATCCACATTCCGGATCGGGCCGCATCCGAGGCGAGGGACCGTCAGTGGAATGCCTTCATCAAGAAATCGGGCTACGAGGGGTATCCGCTGGAAACGGCCGAGGCCGTGATCGAGTTTAAGCCTGAGACACTTGTTCACCGGATCAGCCCCCGGGCGGTGCTGTTCATCCACATGGGGGATGACGTGACGGTCCCGGCCGAAGAGTCCCAGAGCATGTATGAGCGAGCCAAAGAGCCAAAGAAATTGGTCATTATGGAAGGGCGTGCCCACTACGACACGTTCAAGTTCACGAATCCAGAAGTCTTCGCGCAGATCATGTCGATCGCGATAGATTGGTATGATGAGCATCTCAAGGGCGACAGGCAGCAGCAGAACGTACGCGTACCGTAGTGAGCATTCGCAGATCAGTAGGCTAGCATACGCGTGGTGAAGATGAGCTTCCCGCGGCGGGGTTCATTCGCTGACACCGGCCGCCGACGCCGCGGCCGAGGTCGTGGCGTGTGCCGCCACCGGCCTGGCCGGCGAGCGCGGGAAGCTCTCGGATTTGGGGCTCGTCCAGATGGAGCGACAGATGCTGCTCCCCACCGTCATCGAACCGGCCTAACGTGGGCCGGCGGCCCCGGACGTCTTACCCGCGAACCAGCGCGATGCCGAGCGCCGAGATTCCGCCGGCGATGAGGACGACCGCACCGAGCCGTGCGATGCGGCCGCCCCAGGGCGGGATCTTCTCGGCGAGCACCCAGATCGCGATCGCCGCCGCCCACGCCACGTTCATCAGGCCGCCGACAAACAAGAGGCTCATCAAGGCGGCGCAGCAGCCGAGGCACGAGACCGCGTAGCGGAGGCCCTGGAGCACCGCGTGCGGCGCCCGCCGAGTCTGCCCGCCTGCCAGACAATCGTCCAGCGCGCGGCAGCGCTCAAGGCACGCGCGCTTGAGCGGTGTCAGTTGGTAGAGTCCGGCGGTTACCACCACGAGCCCGGCGAGCGCCGCGCTTCGGACTGCCATCGCGTCTGACAGGAGGTGCGCAGTGTCAAGCGCCCACTGAAGACCGGTCGCCGCGGCAGCGAACCCAGCCCAGATCACCAAGTACCCGGCGGCGAACCATGCCGCCCGGCCGACACCACTGGCAGTGTCGGCGGGTCCGAGACCCGCCCGGCCGGTCATCCTGAGGACGGCGGGCGCCGGGCTCGGCAACATCATGGCGGTCATCATGACGGTCCACATACCGAGCATCAGCGCAGTGTAGCCCGGCGTCCACCCGGGTGCCATCTGCGCCATCGGCATGCCGGCGCCGGCCGTTTCCATCCCTCGCATCGCGGCACCCAGTCCGGCACCGGCGGCGAGGTAGAACCCCGCCGCGCCCGCGAAGGCGCTGAGGCCGGCAAGGGCCAGCCCGGCGCTCCAGCGCGCGCTACCGGCCGTACTCATCGTGGCACCGCACCCAGAACATCGGGAAATCGTGGCCGGCGCGACATCGGTCTACCCCTTGTACTCGTCGTGGCGGCGCCACCAGCCGCCCGTCTCGTTACGTCCTCTGGGGGCGCGATCGAGCCACTGATACATGCCCCAGAGACCGTCGAGCCCCCGCGCATAGGTGGAGTATGTGTGGTAGACGATCCCGGTCTCGAGGACGAAGGCGCTCATGCCGGGCCGTTCGCGTATGTACGTGGCCACATCGGTTCCGCACATAGCCGCGTGGGTGACGGTGCCGCCGCCACCCTTCGGCTCGCGCCATGCGGCCTCGCGCCGGTAGTTGTATTCGATGCCGCCCTCGCGTTGCTGCTGCTCGCTGAACCCGACGCTGAAGTCGGTGTTGAAGTCGCCGCCGAAAGAGGACGCCCACGGAAACGTCCACCCCATCCGCCGCTTGTACGGCCGGAGCTTGGCGAGAGGCGCTCGCGACACCGCCCAGAGCATGACGTCATGATTGGCCAGATGAATGGCGAAGCCGTTGAAACCGTCCGCGATCGCCGAACAGGACGGACAGCCGGCGGCGTAGTCGGGCCCGAACATGAAATGATAGATGAGAAGCTGCGAACGCCCGCGGAAGAGGTCGGCCAATGAAGCAATCCCTTCGTCGGTCTCGAAACGATAAGCCTTGTCGATCTGAACCCACGGTAATTCCTGACGACGCCGCGCCACCTCGTCGCTGTGCCGCGTGAGCTCCTTCTCCGCCCTGAGCAACGCTAGGCGCGCTGCCAGCCACTCTTCACGTGTCCCGGTTGCGTGTTCCATCGTCCTCGTTCACTCCCTTCTCGGATGTTACGGTCTGCCGCTGGGCCGTCGCGAGATATAATAGGGCCGGATACCGGACGGGTGGGAGTGACAAGTGTGGCGGGATTCCGATGGATCAACTGACTGCGGCCGCGGCGCGCGCCCTCGCCGAGGGTGATCCCCTTGGCGCCTTGAACTGGGTCGCCCTGCGCGACGACGCGCCGGCGCTCGCGCTTCGGGGCATCGCGATGGCCCAGCTCGGCGATCTCGTACGGGCGAAGGCGCTCCTCCGGCGCGCGGTGCGCGCCTTCGGCCCCAAAGAGGCGGTCGCCCGCGCGCGGTGCGTCGTCGCCGAAGCCGAGATCGCGCTCGCCTCGCGCAACCTGGGCTGGTCCGCGAAGGTGCTCGATGCGGCGCGGGCGGCGCTCGAACGGCACGGCGACCGGGTAAACGCCGCGCATGCGCGGCTCCTCGAGGTCCGGCGCCTCCTCCTGATCGGACGCCTCGAGGAGGCCGAGCGTACGCTCGCCGGGCTCCACCCCGCGTCCCTCCCGCCAGGGTCGAGGGTCGCCTACGAACTCGTCGTTGCCGGGATCGCGATGCGGCGCCTCCGGACGAAGGCGGCGCGTGCTACGCTGGCCCGGGCCGAGCGCGCCGCGCGCCACGCGCGCATTCCAGCGCTGACGGCGGAGGTCGAACGCGCCCTCCTCGTCCTGAACACCCCCGCGGCGCGTCTGATCGCGGACGGCGAGGACCGGCTCCTTCGACTCGAGGAGGTCGAAGCGCTGCTCGGTTCCAACGCGCTCGTCGTGGACGCGAGCCGCTATGCTGTGCGTGACGGACGCACGGCGATCTCGCTCGCGAGGCGTCCGGTGTTGTTTGCCCTCGCGCGCGCACTGGGGGAGGCGTGGCCGCGTGACGTGCCGAGAGATGCACTCGTCGCGCGCGCCTTTGGCTGGAAGGTCGCCGATGAATCGTATCGCGCGCGGCTGCGCGTCGAGGTCGGCCGGCTCCGCAGGGCGCTTCGGCCGCAGGCTGACATCCGCGCGACGCAGCGCGGGTTTGTGCTGGTGCCGCGGCGCGCACGCGGGGTCATCGTGCTGGCGCGCCCGTTCGAGGATGAGCATGCGCCGATGCTCGCCTTTCTCGCCGATGGGGAATCCTGGTCGAGCTCGGCCCTGGCGCTGGCGCTCGGAACGAGCCAGCGCACGGTCCAGCGGGCGCTCGACGCGCTTGCGGCGGCGGGCAAGGTGCAGTCGTTCGGCCGCGGTCGGGCCCGGCGCTGGATGATCCCGCCCGTGCCGGGACTCACCACGCCCTTGCTGCTTCCCGCCCCGCTGCCGGTCGGCTAGGATGGACGCATGAGTCGATCAGCAGCCGAAATCGTCCGTGAGTACGGCCCCTTTCCTGACGTCGAGCGCGTGCATGGGGTGTCGTATGACGGCTGGTACGTTTGGTTTGCTGCTGGGGACAGGATGCACGCGCTCGATCCCGCGAGCGGGAAAATCGTGCGCTCGATCGATGTCGCGGCGCAGGCCGGCACGGCCTTCGACGGGCGGCATCTGTTTCAACTCGCCCGGGGCCGCATCCAGAAGGTCGATCCAGAGACCGGCCGCGTGGTGGCGACGATCCCGGCGCCCGGCGGTGGCGGCGATTCGGGCCTCGCGTGGGCCGAGGGGACGCTCTGGGTAGGGCAGTATCGGGACCGGAAGATCCATCAAGTCGATCCCCAGACGGGGGCGATTCTCCGCACGATCGAGTCCAAGCGCTTCGTCACCGGGGTCACCTGGGTCGACGGAGAGCTCTGGCACGGCACCAATGAGAACGGCACGAGCGATCTGAGGCGGCTCGATCCCCGAACGGGAGAGGTCCTGGAGACGATCGAGCTGCCCCCGGGCGTGGCTGTGTCGGGGCTCGAGTCCAACGGCGGCGATCAGTTCTTCTGCGGAGGAGAAAAGAGCGGGAAGGTGAGAGCCGTCCGCCGGCCCAGGCGAGGCTCTGCGGCCGGCAGCGGTTCCGGAATCCCGGCTGGTTCTACGGCCAGGTAACGGTTCGGGTGGAGACCCGCGGCGCCTCTCTGAAGGCTGCGCTGCGAGCGCGCATCGCCGACGTCGTCAGGCTGATTTCGAGCGCGAAAAGCGGCCGCGCCTGGCTCGGCCGGGCGTCTCAAGGGAATGCCGCCAGGTGAATCCATCAAAATCTTGTGGGGCGCCGTTGAGTCCAGGCGGAAGTCCCGGCTGGTGAGCGCTGAAGTTGACGCTTTGCAGCACTGTACCAGTCGTTGAGGTAAGATCCGCTCGGTATCGGGGACATCGCGGACAGGGATTGTGCGTAGACCAATCGGAAGAGCCCGCTTCGACTGGAAATCGCCAACATGTCGAGGCCCGCGCCCTTAGGGGCGTTCAGCGTCTGCCTTCCTCGATGCCATCTAGCATGATTGAGACGCTTGAACGGTCTGTCCGGACCTTATCTTCTATCCCTGAGAGCAACGACAGACGCCATACGGACGTGACCCGGGAAGCCGGGGAGTCAATCTTTGAGCCCGGTCGTCATGATGCCCCGGACGTAGTATCGTTGCAACCAGACGAACAGCGCGATCACGGGGATCGTCGCGACGGCGGACGCTGCAAACAAGTTGCCCCAGAACTGGGTCTGGCTCGTGGTCTGCTTGGCGATAAACACGGTGATGAGTTGCTTCGTGTCATCCGACATGACCACGAGCGGCCAGTAAAACGCATCCCATGCGAACAGGAACGTAAACAGCGCCAACGTGGCCAAGCCCGGCAGGACGTTCGGAACCACCACATGCGTGAGGACCCGCAGAGGCGACGCACCATCCATGATGGCCGCCTCGTCCAATTCAGTCGGGAGCTCCTCGAACACCTGCTTGAGGAAGAAGATCCCAAACGGGCTGAAAATCCACGGCAGGAAGAAGCCCCAGTACGTATCCTGCAGATGCAGCGTCCGGACCGTTGTGAACAGCGGAATGACGATGGCATCGAACGGGATCAGCAGCATCACGAGGACAAGCCCGAACACGAGATTGCGGCCCGGGAATCGCACGCGCGCGAGAACGAACGCGGCCACGGTGGAGACAAGCACGGTGCCGACGACCTGCGCACCAGCTACCAGCAGTGAATTGAACACATAGCGTCCGAAGGCCTGGTCTCGAAACACGGCGATGAAGTTGACGAGCGTCGGCCGGCGCGGCACGAACGTCCACACGGACAGTGAGAACACGCCTGAGAAGATATCGGCGTACGGTTTGAACGCCGACGCCACGAGCCATTCGTAGGGCGCGAGGAACACGAGCACGATGACGAGCACCGCAAGCGCGAGACCCACGCGGCGGAGGATCGATTCCGGCGTATGCGCGCTGTTCATTCCGGGCGAAGAAGCCGGAAGTACACCGCGCTCAGGCCGAGGATGATCAGCAGCACGATGATCGCCAGGGCCGACGCGTACCCCATCTGGTAGAACAGGAAGGCGCGTTCGTACATATAGTATGTGGCGACCTCGGTGCGGGCCAGCGGCCCGCCCTGCGTCATGACGTATACGGGCGTATACACTTGGAACGCGTTGATCGTCGCGATCACCAGCGAGAACAGCGTGAAACGTTTGAGGAGCGGCAGCGTGACGCTCCAGAACTGTCTCCAGTGTCCGGCCCCGTCCACCTGCGCCGCCTCATAGTATCCTTGCGGGATGCCCTGGAGCCCGGCGAGGAAGATCAGGGCGGTGAAGCCGAGGTCCTTCCAGATCGTGACCGCGGTGAGCGAGGGAAGCGCGAGTCTCGGGTCGATGAGGAAATTCAGCGGCGCGACGTGCACTTTTCGGAGCAGCGCGTCGATGATGCCGATCGTCGGATTGTACATCAGCGCCCACAGGGTTGCGACGACGACGAACGGGGTGACGACGGGCAGGTACACCGCCGTGCGGACGACGCTCGCCCAGCGCCAGCTCTTCTGCATGAGCAGCGCGATGGCGAGCGCGAGGGGGATTTGCACGCCGATCTTCATCGCGGCGTACTGAAACGTGACCGAGAGCGACTGCAGAAAGCCGGCGTCGTGCACGGCGCGGAGGTAGTTGCCGGCGCCGGTGAAGACGCGCTGCCCGGAAAGAAGATCGTACTGGTAGAGGCTGTTCGCGGCCGCCTGGGCGATCGTGCCGACCCGGAAAATCAACAGACCCGCGAGCGGTACCGCGAGGAACGCCCCGGCCGTAAGCAGCGCGCGCCGACTCGAGGGGGAGGGCCACGCGCCCTTCCGACGCGCGGGCCCGACGGGCATCAGCGGAGCCCCCTTAGCGGCAGGCGCGGTCCCGGCTCGGCCGCCGCCTGCGCTACTTGTGCGTCGACCAGAAATCGTCCAACGCGGTTTGCACCTTCGACGCGAACGCGGTCATCTCGGTTTTCACGTCCGCGCCGGCGCTGACGTTCGTGATCGTTTGATTCAGCAGCGCCGTGTACTGCGTGTAGATGGGGATGCGGATGCGCGGAGCGCTCTCTCGTTCGAACTCCTGCAGGTCCAGCGACTTTGGCACGCGCTTGTATACGTCGGTCGTATTCGCCACGGATCGCCGCGCCGGAAGCTGCGGATTGTACTGGAACCACAGACGCTCGCCCGATCGGCTCGTCATCCACCGCGCGAAGAGGACGGCTTCCTTCGCATGTCGCGTGCGGGCCGACACGGTGAACGCGAGCGACCCGTTGTGTACAAACGGGGAGTGGAAGTAGGGCGCCGGCGTCACCGACCACTTGACGCTCGCGTATTTGTTGACGAGCTTGCCCTCGGCCCATTCCGCCCCGAGCCACGCGGCCGCGCGGCCGGTCGGCATGGCGTCGGGAATCGGTGAGCTCGGCATGATGTTCTGTTTCCACATGTCCTGAAACAGCTGCATGGCCCGGATGACCTCGGGCGCGTCCTGGTACCCAACCACGGTGCGTCCGTCGGGGCTGATGCCGGCCCAGGCTTTGTAGGCGCTCGATGTCTTGGGAGCTTTGGGGTCCCCCGCCGACCGAAGACACCCTGCAAGGAGGTACTGTCCAGAGATGAGATCGAGCCCGTAGCGATCGGGTTTGGTCACTTTCTTCAACGCCTCGAAGGCCTGGGGCCAGGTCCACGCCGTCGCCAGGGAATCAGGGGGCTTGATCCCGGCCGCCTCGAAGGCGTCGAGTCTGTAGTAGAGGAGCGGAACCGACTGTTCGGACGCGAGCCCGTACAGCTTCCCGCCCCAGGTGGCCTCTTCGAGGGATGACGGATAGAAGTCGTGAAGGTCGTCGGCGGGGATGTACGGATTCAGCGGCAACAGCACATTCTCCGCCGCGAAGCTCGCCACCGCAGGTCCGTCGATATAGAGCACATCGGGCGGCTCCGACGCAGCCACCTGGGTCTGTATTTGCCTGTACAGCTCCGTGAAGGGCATGGCGTTGCGTTGCACTTTGATCGACGGGTACTGTCGCTGAAACTCTGTGATCATCGCCTCGTGGCCCTCGTCCCATGGGCTGCCGGCCTCGTCCAAGAACCGCAGCGTGACCGGCTCCCTGCCCGCGCCCTCGAGCGGCCCGGTCGTGTCTACCCACGGTGCTGTCGCCGCATGCACGGTTGGCTGCGATCCGTCGGAGAGCAGGTAGCCGGAGATCCCGAAACCGAGGAACGCGCCGATGGAGTTCCGAAGAAGGCGACGGCGCGATATCTGGTCGGTCGCGTGCGGCTGAGGTGCGGAGCGCTTGCCGTTCCGTGCTGTAGGCTTCGGCATCGCAAGGGCCTCCGTCAGGATCAGGATGGATAGACGTACCGGGCGAGTAGGGTAGTTCAGCGGGCTGCCGTGGGGGTCCTCTCCGCGCTGGTAAGTTGAGGATGAGGAGGCATCATGACGACGCGGATCATCATCGATTGCGACACTGGCACGGACGATGCGCTGGCCATTCTGTACGCGCTGAGCCGTCCCGACCTCGATGTGCTTGGGATCACGACGGTCTTCGGAAACACCGACATCGCACAGACGACGCGCAACACGCTGCAAGTTCTGGAGCTCGTAGGGCGCGCCGGCGTCCCGGTCGCCCGCGGTGCCGAACACCCCCTCGTCGGCCGCTTCACGCAGGGCGCCGCGTGGATTCACGGCCGCAACGGGCTGGCGGATATAGAACTCCCGATCCCTGTCCGTCGTCCGGAAGAGGCCTCGGCGCCGGAGTTTCTTCGTCGGCAGCTTCGCGGCGCTCCGGGCGAGATCACGCTCGTGGCCACCGGGCGCCTGACGAACATCGCGACCCTTCTCCGGCAGGATCCCGAGTGCGCCCGGCTGGTGCGCCGGTGCGTGCTGATGGGTGGTGCGGTGACCGCGCCGGGCAACGTGACCCCCGTCGCCGAGGCCAACATTTGCGGCGATCCCGAGGCTGCGGCGATCGTGTTCGGTTCGGGGATGCCGATGACCATGGTGGGGCTTGACGTGACCATGCGAGCGCTCCTGTCCCAGTCGCAGATCGACCGGCTGGCACGCGCCGGCGGCCGCGTTCTGGACGTCGCCAGCGAGATCGCCGCCTTTCGGTTGCGGTCCTATCGGCGCCGAGACCCTCGAATCGGCGGGTGTGCCATTCACGATGTGCTGGCGGTGGATGTCGTGGCCGACCCTACGGTCGTTCGAACGCAGCGGTGGCCGGTCGAGATCGAGACCAAAGGCGATGTTACCCGCGGGATGACCGTTGCCGACCGCCGGCCGCATACGACCGCGCCGCCCAATGCAGACGTCTGCGTCGAGGTCGAGGCTGATCGGTTCCTCGAGCGGTTCGAAGAGCGCATGGGGACGTACCGTGGAACATAACCCTTGATCGCGGCCCCTGGCGGCTCTGTGACCGCACCGCGTCTCGCTCCGGCCGGTCGGCGGCGCGATCCCCCAGTGCGCCTAGGCGCGCCCGTGTCTGTGGGGATCGAGCAGATCCCGGATCCCATCGCCGATGTAGTTGAAGCCGATCACGGTGAGGAAGATCGCGAGCCCGGGAAACGTGGCCACCCACCACTGGGCGAGCAGCTCCCGCCCCGCGCTCACCATCGCGCCCCACTCGGGGGCCGGTGGGGTCGCGCCCAGTCCGAGGAAACTCAACCCGGCGCCGGTCACGATCGCCGATCCGAGATCGATCGTCGCGAGGATCATGATGCCGGGCACGATGCCCGGCAGGATCGCGCGGCGAAAGATGCCCCACGGCCGCTGCCCGATCGCCCTCGCGGCCTGCACGTACTCGCGGTGCTTCACGGCCAGCACCTCGCCGCGCGCGAGCCGGGCGTAGGGAGGCCACCAGACGAGCCCCATCGCGATCGCCGCGTGAAGCAGGCCTGGGCCGAGCGCGACGACGATCGTCATCGCCAGGATGATGGCCGGGAATGCCATGACGAGTTCGGTGCCCCGCATGATCCCTTCGTCGGCCCATCCGCCGAGGTACCCCGCCACCGCACCGGCGAACATGCCGGCGCATCCCGCGAGCGCGACGACGGACACGGCGACACTCAACGTGTAGCGGCCACCGTACAGCACCCGGGTGAGGACGTCGCGTCCGAGGTCGTCGGTGCCGAACAGGTGCACGGGCGACGGCGGCTGGAACGCATTCTCGAGGTGTTGCACGTCGAACCCCTGCGGAGCGACGACCGGGGCGGCGATCGCCGCGAGGATCCAGACGCCCGTCAGCGCCGCGCCGAGGATCAGCCCGACGTGGCGGCGCGGGCGCGCTCGTCCCTCTGCGCCCGCGCCGTCAGGCATAGTGGATCCTCGGGTCGATCAGGGCGTACAGCACATCGACGCACGCGTTGATGATCACGTACATCGTGCCGACGACGAGCGCCACGCCCATCACGGCCGGAAAATCGAGGCTGGCGGCAGACGAGACGGCGTAGCGGCCGAGCCCGGGCCAGGAAAAAATTGTCTCCGTCATCACCGTCCCGGACATCAGCTGCGCGTAGAGCGTACCGGTGATCGTGATGACGGGAATCAACGCGTTGCGGAGCGCGTGCCGCACGACGACCGACCATCTCCGCAGGCCCTTCGCGTGGGCGGTCCGGACGTAGTCCTGTGAGAGGACCTCCAGCATGCTGCTGCGGGTCATCCGCGTCACGAAGCCGATGCCGACCGTGGCGAGGACGATGGCGGGGAGGATGATGTGACTCAGGGCATCGGCAAACAGGTCCGGCCGGCCGCGCAGGAGACTGTCGACGAGATACATGCCGGTGATCGGCGCGGGCGGTGTGATCCCGGTGGAGAGGCGGCCCGGCGGCGGCGCCCAGCCGAGCCGGAAGTACACCGTTGAGAGGAGGAGGATCGCGAACCAGAACGTCGGCACCGCGACACCGATCGCCGAAATCGCCCGGACGGCGAGGTCGACCGCCGAGTCTCGCGCCACCGCCGCGAGGATCCCCAGCGCCGTCCCGATGACGGCGGCCCCGACTAGGGCAACCGTGGCCAGTTCGACCGTGGCCGGCAGCGACAGTTCGAGCTCCACGAGCACGGGACGGTCCGTCGCGATCGACGTGCCGAGGTCGCCGTGGAGCAGGTGGCCGAGGTAGAGCACGTACTGCATGACGACCGGCTGGTCGAGGCCCCATCGGTGGCGGAACGCCGCGACGAGGGACGGGCTCTGCGTGGCTCGGTCGCCCAGGTTGGCGAGGACGAGGTCCGGGGGCAGGAGGTGCGAGACCAGGAAGGTGACAAGCGTGATGCCGAGCAGCGTGGGGAGGGCCAGGAGCGCCCGGCGCAGCAGATACCGGCCCATCGGACGGCTGCGGTGGGCGCCGGCTCCGGCCGGCGCCCACCGTGTCGCTTACTTCCGTCCGAGCGACTCGATCTGGAGGAAGTAGAGCGGATGGAACTTGAACTGCGTGATGTCGTCGCGCGCCGCAGTGATGGCGGTCGGCTGCGCCAGGAACACGTACGGGGAGCCCGGTGTCGCGAGCAGGCGGTTGTACTGCTCGTACATCGTCTCGCGCTTCTGCTGATCGGGTGTCTGTGCCGCCGCCTTGACGAGCGCGGCGCCCTCGGGGTTCTGCCAGTGGAGACGCTTGTTGATGAAGCCGCTCACGAAGTACGACCAGTTGTCCGGATCCATGTAGTCCGGGAACCAGAACCCGATCGCGGTTTCCGGCTTCCCCTGACGATAATAGGTCAGGAAGATCGACTGCTGCACCGGCTGGAGGCGGAGATCGATGCCGATCGTGGCGAGATCGGACCGCAGCTTCTGCGCCAGCCGGTCGAGCGGCAGGGCCCCGTAGTTCGTCCCCGAGGCCCAGGTGAGGGTCACGCTCGCCCGAGAGACCCCAGCCTCCTTCATCAGGCTCGCCGCTTTCGCGGGGTTGTGGGGATAGAGCAGCTGCTTGTTCAGCGAGTCGGGGAATCCGAGCATCCCCGGCATCATGATGCTGCCGATGCGCTGCCCGTGCCCGTGCATGATCCCGGAGACGATGCCGTTGTAGTCGATGCTGTACTTGACCGCCTCGCGGACCTTGGGGTTGTCCCACGGGTGGGCGCTGCTGTTCAACCCGAGGTAGACCGTGTACGCCGACGGGTCTTCGAGGAGCGCGATGCCCGGCTTCCCCTTGAGGCTGTCGGCCTGGTCGGCGTTGAGGTCGAGCGCGAGGTCGACATCGTTCCGTTGCAGCATGAGCGCCTGCGTGCTGGGGTCTTTCACGTGCCGGATGATGACTTCGCGGAAGAACGGGTGGGCGCCGTAGTACTTGTCGTTCCGCTCTAGGACGATCTCCGTCTCGCGCGTGTACCGCTGGAGGACGTACGGACCGGCGCCGGCCGAGTTCGTATAGAACCACTGTTCGGCCTTGTCGAGCGTGTCGGCTCCGGGCGTCTCGACGCCGCCGTGGGCGCGCACCGTCTTGCTGTCCACGATCGAGAACACACCCGCCCCCACCGCGGCAAGGAAGGTCGCATCAGGAGCCTTCAGCGTCACCCGCACCGTCTGCGGGTCGACGACGTCGACGGCCTTGATCGAATCGGCCAGAAACGAGCCGTATCCTTTGATGTTGTGCGTCCGGAGGAGCGAGAAGCGCACGTCTTCGGACGTGACGGGATTCCCGCTTGAGAACACGGCGCCCTTGCGGAGCTTGAACGTGTAGGCCGTCGCGTCGGGGCTCACGGTCCAAGACTCGGCCAGATCCGGCTGGATCTTCCAGAAGTCCGGCGCGACCTGCTTGACGAGGCGGCTGTAGATCGGAAACTGGAGGAAGACGCCGCTCACGTCGTAGGACTTGTTGGGGTCCGGCGTCCGGATATCCGAGATGTCCTTGGCGATGACCAACACGTCCGAGCGGGACGCGCCCGCTGCGTGCGAGCCCGGAGCACCAACGATCGATAGGGCCAGAATCAGGACGACCAGACCGGACCAGACTCGACGTCGTACGTTCATACACGCCCCCCTTGCCAGCATGGCGGTTGTGTCGATCGATGGTCTTGCGCGATGCCGCGCCGCACCCTGCAAATAGCACTCAAGTTCGCGCGCGGAAGGGGGGGTCCTGCCCGACCCGGCGACCGGTCGCACGCCGGACCGTCACTCGATCGCCTCCAGCCTCTCCAACAGGAAGAAAGGAGCCCGCCCCCCCGCCCGCAATGATCAGGAACTCCTCTGTCGCACGCGGGGCGCCGTCCTCGACGTTGTCCGACTGTCCCCTGGCGTCCGCGACTACCGCGCGTCGCGTACGATCGCGCCGGCCTGCATGACGAAGGCAACCTGGTGCAACGCCGCGATGTCGGTCGTCGGATCTCCCTTGACCGCGATGAGATCCGCGATCTTGCCGCGGACGATCGTGCCGGTCTCATGGTCCGTTCCGAGTGCCTCGGCCCCGCGAGACGTCGCGGCCGCGAGCGCCGCGCTCGGGCTCATGCCGCATGCCACCATGTGCTCGAGCTCCTCGGGCAGCGACTCGAACCGGCCGAGCCCGAAGAAGAGATCCGTGCCGGCGCCCATCGGGACCCCGGCCGCGAGCGCGATCTGGAAGCTCTCGACCGCGCGCTTCGCGCGCACGGGAATCGACCGGAACATCGGGATGGCTTTGAACTCGTCCCACCGCTCCATGATGCGCTTCGACACGAGCAGCGTCGGGACGAGCGTGATCCCCCGGTCGGCCATCTGACGTGCGGTCTCCTCGTCGAGGTCCGACCCGTGTTCCATCGTATCCACGCCCGCCCGCACCGCCATCTGGCTGGACCCGAGGATCGACGCGTGGCACGCCACCCGCCGGCCCAGCCGGTGCGCCTCGTCGACGATGGCGTCGAGCTCCTGCTGCGTCAGCTCCACGACGTTCAGCGGCCCGTTGGTCGTCACCTTGATGCAGTCCGCGCCCGCCTTCACCTGCTCGCGGACGGCCCGCCGGCAATCGTCCGGACCGTCGACTTCGCGCGCCATCCCGGGAAGGGCCGGCGGCTCCGACCCGTGGCCGCCGGTCATGCAGAGAATCTGCCCGCACGGCACGACGCGGGACCCCGGGATGTCGCCTCGCACCACCGCGTCGCGCGCCGCCGCGGCGATGCCGCCCTGGGTGCCGACGTCGCGGACCGTCGTGATGCCCACCGCCTGCGCGGCGCGGAGGTTGCGGGCGGCCCTGAGCGCGATCGCCGCCACGGTCGGGGCGAACGCCCGCGGGCCCCACCCCAAGTGCACGTGAAGGTCGATGAGGCCGGGAAGCAGCGTGCAGCCGCCGAGGTCGATCGTCCGCACGTCGCCGGCGCCGTCTCGAGGACCGCCGGCCATCACGTCGGCGATGCGGTCGCCCTCGACGACCACCGTCCGGGGCTCGGGCCGCCGGCCCGTGCCGTCGAAGACGGTCGCGCCGCGCAGAATCATCCGGGTCATCTCACACCTCCGATTCGAATCGCTCAAATCTGCAGCCGTGGATCGAACGCGTCCCGGAGCCCGTCGCCGACGAGATTGAACGCCATGACGGCCAGGAACACACACAGGCCCGGGAACAACGACACCCACCAGGCGGTCGCGAGGTACTCCCGTCCGTCGGCGATGATGTTGCCCCAACTCGGCTGGGGCGGCTGCACCCCGAGGCCGAGGAAGCTCAACCCGGCCTCTGTGAGGATCGCCAGGCCAACGCGCAGGGTGGCGGAGATCACGATCACCGGCACGACGTTGGGGAGGAGATGGTGCGTGATGATCCGGCTGCTGGACGCGCCGGTCGCCCGCGCGGCCGCAACGAAGTCCCGACCGCGCAGCGACAGGAACTCGGCCCGCACCAGCCGGGCCGTGGGCGGCCACGCGGTCAGGCCGATGATCAAGATGAGGCCGGGTACACTGGGTCCGAACAGCGCGAGAAACGCCACCGCGAGGAAGAACACCGGGACCGCGAGCACGACGTCGGTCAGGCGCATCAGAACGGCATCGGCCGGGCCTCCGAAGTACCCTGCCGGGGCGCCGACGAGGACGCCGATGACCACGGAGACGAGCATGGAGAGCACCCCGATCGCAAGCGAGATGCGCGACGCGACGATGATGCGGCTCAGCACGTCCCGCCCCAGGTTGTCCGTGCCGAGCAGGTACGGCCACGCGGGGCCGTGGAGGATGGCCAGGACGTGCGGCACGTCGGGGTGGAACGGGGCCAGGCGCGGTGCGGCGAGCGCCACCGTGAAGAACAGGGCCATGATCGCTGCCCCCGCGATCGCCCGCGGGTTGCGGACGAACCGGTGTCGCGCGCCGCGGCGTCCGGCGCGCGGCCGGCGCGATTCGGCGGCGGGGCTGGCGAGCTGGCTAACCATGGCGGATCCGCGGGTCGAGATAGAAATACCCGAGATCGGCGCCGAGGTTGCTGAGCGCCACGAGCACGCCGGCGACCGTGGTCGTCGTCAGGACCGTCGGGTAGTCGCGCGCCAGCGCCGCGTTCACCGCGAGCCGCCCGATGCCCGGCAGCGCGAAGATGGTCTCGACGACGACGGAGCCGCTCAACAGAAAGGGCAGCAGCAGCGCCGTGATGGTGAGCACCGGCGTCAGCGAGTTCCGGACGACGTGGTGCAGGAAGACGGCCTGTTCCGCGAGCCCCTTGCTGCGCGCGACCCGCACGAAGTCCTGGTCGAGCGCGTCCAGCAGCGACGATCGAGCGTAGCGCACGAGCACCGGAAGAATGCTGAGCGCCTGCACGATCGTGGGCATCACGAGATAGGGCCCGATCACGGCGGGGCTGTACCCGGAGGCGCCAACGGGGCGGAGCCCGCTCGCCGGCAGGACGCCGAGCTCCTCGGTGAAGACGAAGATCAACACGAGCGCGAACCAGAACGTCGGGAGCGAGATCCCCAGCAACGAAAACAGCGTCGCGGCGTGGTCGACGCCGCTGTACGGGCGCAGCGCCGAGACGACCGCGATCGGCGACGCCAGCGCGATCGTCAGCGCAAGCGAGGTTGCCGTGAGGATGAGGGTCGTGGGCAGCGCCTCGGCCACGCGCTGGATCGTGGGGCGTCGGTCGCTGAAGCTCCGAAGCCTGCCGGTGACCAGCTCCGCCATCATCGACGCGTACTGCACCGGCAGCGGACGGTCCAGCCCGAGCTCGTGGCGCAGCTGCGCGACGTCGGTGACCCCGCGTTCCTCCGGCGAGACGAGGAAGTCGACGGGATTCCCGGGCGCCAGTACGAGGAGCGCGAAGGTGATCGCGGTGACGCCGAACACGAGCGGGATGAGGATGAGCACCCGCCGGACGAGGTACGCACTCACGCGGTCAGCTGGCTCAGCGCGCCTTCCAACGCGGCAGGGATCCGAAGAAGTCGCGGAGTGAGGTGACCCCGCTCGGCAGGACGAAGTTCTTGTTGACCCCCCAGATCACGTCGGGCCGGATCGTGAGGATGTGCGGGGCGTCGGAAATCACGAGCTCCTGAATCTGGTTGTAGAGCGCCTTCTGCGCCGCCCGGTCGCGGGTCAGCACGACCTGCTGCAGCAGCTGGTCCATCTTCGGATTGCTGTAGCCGATAATTTGGGAGGTCGACCCCGTGCTCATGAAGTTCGCCTCGAGTTCCGCCTGCGGCGGGAAGATGAGGTTGAACCACGCGATGCCGACCAGCTCGATCGGAGCGCCGGGCGTGAAATAGCGGCTGAAGAAGTCGCCGCGCTCGACCGCCTGTACGTCGATGCTGATCCCGACTGCGCGAAGATACTGCTGGATCAGCAGGGCCTGGTCTTGATAGTCTTTCCCGGCGAGGAACGCGTACTTTGCCTTGAAGGGCTGCCCGCCCTTCTGCGCGGTCCCGTCGGACCCCGGCGTCCATCCCGCCTGGGCGAGCAGCTGCTTCGCCTTCGCGGGGTCGTACGTGTACCCCTTGAGCTGCTTGTCGAATTGCCAGAGGCTCGGGTGCACCGGGCTCTGGCAGACCGTGCCCAGACCGCGGTACAGCGCCCGGAGCATTTCCTCGCGATTGATCGCGTACGCCATCGCCTGGCGGACGCGGACGTCTTGGAAGATCGGCAGCTTCAAGTTGGGCGCGAACCAGTAGAACGTGTCCCCGGGCACCCGCAGCGGCGTGACGCGCGGGTCGTTCTGAAACTGGGCGTACGCCTCGGGCAGAATGCGGCCGGCGTCGATGTTGCCGGCATGGAGCTCCGCAAGCACCGTGGCGTCTTCCGGGATGAGCTTGAACACCACGCGCGGCAGGTTCGGGGCGCCCGCCCAATAGTCGTGGAACGCCTCGAACGTTAGGCTCTCCGTTTCGCGCCACTCGGCCAGGCGGTACGGCCCCGCACCGATCGGCCGCCGCGCAAACGGCGCCTCCTGCAGCCGCGCCATGTCGACGTTCGCGAGCCCGTGCGCGGGCAGGATGGCCGCGGTCCCGATCTGCTCGTAGAAGAACGGATACGGACGGTTGAGGATGAACCGCACCGTGCGCGGGTTGACGACCGTGATCCCCGTGACCGCGGACGCCTTGCCGGCCTTGTACTCCTGCCCGCCGGCGATCTCCAGGAACGCCGGCGCGGTCGTCGGGTACTTGGGGTGCAGATAGAACTCGTAGCTGAACTTCACGTCCTGGGCGGTCACCGGGGTCCCGTCTTGGAACTTCGCGTTCCGCAGGGTGACGAGGTACGTCTTGCCGTCCGGCGAGGCCGGGTACTGCGCCGCGAGCCGCCCGCTCACGTTTCCCTGACCGTCGACGGCGGTGAGCGAGTCGTTGATCATGAGGTTGACGTACGAGAACACCGCTTCGTTGCTGCCCAGCATGCGGACCGGCAGGCCCCAGATCGCGATCACAACCTGCGACGGCGCCTGCGCGGCGGCCGCCGCTCTGGGCCGGCCCGGCGCGCCTGCCACACCGGCTGCGAGTCCGGCGCCGATCTTCAACAACGCACGTCGCGTCAACATGTCGATCCTCCATCGCCGCGAACCTGCGTGCCGGACTCGCGTCTTCGAGTTAGGTTCGCTGCGGCGCTGGCGATTCCTCGACCGCGCGTGCAGGGGCGGCGGTATCGCCGGGGAAAACCTCTTCGTGCCACCCCGCGGACGTGCGCGATCTGGCGAAGGCGGGGAAGGGACGGGTATGAGTTCGAACCGGCGCGGCCAAACCGCGGCGGGCTCTGTGGAGCGACGAGTGCCGCCTTTCTTTGGATGACCTCTACCCGGAGCGAGAGGCGTCGCGGGCCAGTCGCCACACCCCAGGAGGAACGGAGATGACGGATCGTCCGCTGGTGGCCATCGATCACGTGCTGATCGGGGTCGCGGATCTGTCTCGCGGCGCTCGGCATCTGGAACAGACCTACGGCCTCAAAGCGCTCCCGGGAGGACGCCATCCCGGCATCGGGACCGGGAACATGATCGTCCCCTTGGGATCATCCTACCTCGAGCTGATCGCCGTCGTGGAGCCCCGGGAGGCCGGATCCCCGAGCGCCCAGCGCGTCGCCCGCACCGTGCGCGAAGGAAGGACCTTCGTAACGTGGGCGGCGCGCACCGACCGCCTCGACGCCCTCCAGGCACATCTCCGGGAGCTCGGCGTTCCGACCGAAATCCAGGACGGAGCGCGCACGCGGCCGGACGGTGTGTCGCTGCGGTGGCGGACGCTCCCGCTTGTTCCGTTCAGCGAGCCGAGCGTGCTCCCGTTCATCATCGAATGGAACGTCCCGCCTGGGCAGCATCCCGCCGCGGCCGCAGTCGAGCACCCATCGGGCGCGCGGGGGATCCAAAGGCTCCGTCTCGGTGACCCCAAACCGGCCGAGGCATCCCGTCGGCTGGCCTCTCTCCTCGGAGAGGGAGTGGCCGCCTTCGCTGCCGTCGAATTCGCGGAGACCCCAGGGGTGCTGGCGGTGGAGATCGACACGCCGGGCGGTGTCGTGACGATCACGTAGCCCGCGCCGCCCCAGCGGGGACCCGGCGCCGCTTGTGCCGGCCGTCGCGCCTTGCGCCGGACCTCGAGTTCGGTGGCAGCCGGCCCGAGCCCTCCGCCCGGACCAGCGTCCTGACCCCGCCTACTGGCTGGATCTCAAGCCCTCCGGGAGCAGCTCTTTGGCCTGCCGCTTCAAGGCGCCTCTGTCCAATTTGTTCGTGCTCGAGACCGGCAGCACATCTCGAAAGAAGACGCGGCGCGGATGGGCATAGGCCGGACCGCGGGCGAGAAAGTGCGTTCGTAGCTCGTCCTCCGTGGCCGAGGCACCCGGCTTGAGCACGACAAAGGCGATCGGCGCTTCCCCCTTCACCGCATGGGGCGCGGGCACGACGGCCACGTCCGCCACCGCCGGATGCTCGAGGATGATGGTTTCGACTTCTTTCGGATACACGTTTTCGCCGCCGACGCTGATCATGTCGTCCGTACGGCCGCAGAAGTAGCAATACCCCTGCTCGTCCCGGCGCATCAGATCCCCCGTCCGCACCCACCCGTCCCGCGTGAAGCGCTGCGCGGTCAGCTCCGGCTCTTTGAGGTACCCTAAGGCGTTTGCCGGAGAACGCGACCACAGCTCCCCGACCTCGCCGGGGGCGCAGTCGCGATTCGGATCGTCAAGCGGGGTGATGCGGATCTCCACGTCGGGGACCGGCAGGCCCGTGCTGCCCAGCTTCTTCACGCCCCACCGCGGGGTCAGAATGTTCGCGCCCGCCTCGGTCAGACCGTAGGTCTCGGCGACGTCGCAGTGGAACGTCGCGACGATGCGGGCCATGAGCTCGGCCGGCACCGGCGCGGACCCGCAGGTTAACAGGGCCACCGACGACAGATCGAAGCGGGCAATCTCGGGATCGCCGAGCATCAGCGCGTACATCGAGGGCGTCCCGGACGTGAACGTGACCCGGTGGTCGTGCATCGCCTGCAGCGCCTGATGGCGGTCGAACTCGCGCAGAATGACCGCGCTGCCGCCCACGAAGAGCATCGGGAGCAGCGTGCCCCACAGCGCGTTCGCATGATACAGCGGCCCCATCACGAGACCGCGATCCGAGCGGTCGTGCAGCATCGTGAGGGCGCTGGATCGCGCCTGCCACCATGTGTTGCTGTGGCTGAGCATGCATCCTTTCGGCCGGCCGGTCGATCCGGACGTGTACATCAGCACCGCGATGTCATCCGGCTCGACCGCCTCGGACCGGTCGGCCGGCGTCGCCGCCGCAAGCGCTTCCTCGTACGGGTCGCGGGGCGCGCCCGGCTCCGTGACGAGCGTCCCGCGCGCCTCTTCGGCGGCGGCGCGTATCGCGTCGAGCTTGGGGCCGAGACCGGCGTCCGCCACGAGAAACTTGGTCCCGCTGTGGCGCACGACGTACCTGAGCGTGTCGCCGCCCAACTTGATGTTCACCAACAGCGCCACGGCACCGGCCCGCAGGGTGCCGAGCACGCTCTCGATGAACCGCCAGTCGTTGCCGAGCGCGAGCGCCACCGTCTCTCCCGGCCTGACCCCGGCTCCGCGTAGCAGCCCGGCGACGCGGCGCGCCCGCGCGTCGAGTTCGCCGTAGGAGAGCCGTACGTCTCCGGCAATCAGCGCCGGTCGTTCGGGGGCGAGCGCCGCGGTTTCCGCCCCGAGATCCCCGGCGTTCGGGGTCAAGATCCAGGGCCGGGCCGGGATCAAGACGCGTCCCTGTTGGGTCGCATCCCGGTCAGCGTGTCCTCCATCGTCGGGTTCCCCCTTGTGCGGGCGTCGTGCGGGACGATAAGATCGGCGGTCACGTTTTGAACACTCCCCGTCCGACCGCCACGAGCTGGCCCGCGTCGTCGGTCACGTCCACGTCGGCGACGGCCAGCGACCGGCCCGCCTTGCGGGTCCGCGCCGTCGCGACGAGCGTCCCGCGCGCCGCCCGCAGATAGTCCACCCGGAGATCGATGGTGGGCACGTCCCGGCCGACGGCGGCGATCACCGCGAAGTCGGCGGCGGTATCGATGAGCGAGGCGATGGCGCCGCCGTGGATGTAGCGCCCGCTCTCGTCGTCGCCCGCCAGCAGGTCCTCGCGAAACGGCATCCGGACGACGACCTCCCCCTTGGCGGCCTTCGTCATGTGCAGGCCGAGCAGCCGGTGATACGGCGACCGTCCGAGAAACTCTGGCAGCCCGTCCAACGGGACCGTCGACACTCAGCGCCTCCTTGGCCTCACTCGTTGGGGTGGATGATGATCTTCCCGAACGCCTCGCGGTCCTCGAGGAGCCGCTCCCCTTCGGCCGTCTGCTCGAGCGGCAGCACGCGGTCGATCACGGGCCGGATGCGCCCCGACCACGTGGCGGCGAGCAGCGTCTGCAGCTCCTCCCGCGTCCATCCGTCCGAGCCGAGAATCGTCAACTCCCGCACCCAGATGTAGCGAATGTCGGTCTTGGGATCGTACCCTGTGGTGGCGCCGCACGTGAGGAGCCGGCCGCCCTTCCGGAGGCTGCGCAGGCTGCGGACCCACGTCTCTGCGCCGGTGTAGTCCACCACGACGTCGACGCCGCGCTTGCCCGTCAACGCCCACACCGCACGGTCGAACTCCACCTCGCGGTAGTTGATCAGGTGTTCGGCGCCGAGGTCGCGGAGCTTCGCCAGGCGGTCCGCCGTGGACGCCGCGGCGTACACGACGCAGCCCACCATCCGCGCGATCTGGACGCACGCGGTTCCCACCCCGCCGGCAGCGCCCAGGATCAGGACGTGCTCCATGGGTCGGATGCCGCCGCGCGTCAGCAGCATGCGCCAAGCGGTCCCATAGGCGATCGGCAGCGCCGCGGCCGTGTCGAAGTCCACGTCGTCAGGAAGGGGGATGAGGTTGGCCGCGGGGACGACCGCATACTCCGCCAGTCCGCCGGGCGCGTCTTCTCCGATTGCGCCATGAGCGATCGCCGGATCCACGAGGACGCGCGCCCCCAACGTCACCCCCGTCACGCCGGGCCCGCACTCTGCGATTGTCCCAGCGATGTCCCCGCCTGAAATGAAGGGCAGCGGGGTGTGCTTCCCGGGCATCCCCCGGCGGACGAAGATGTCGAGGTGGTTCAGCCCGCACGCGTGCACGCGGACCAGGACCTCGCCCGCTTTGGGCTGCGGGGTCGGGATCTCTTCGAGGTGCAACTGGTCCCGCTCGCCATGCTCATGAATCACGATCGCCCGCATGTGTCCTCCGTCCCACGACCCCGCGGCCGGCGCCCACGCTTCGGTCCGGCACCGAGTGTCCGCTTGGCCGTACGACGGCGTGATTCGATTCCGGGAGTACCTAGGCCTCTTGACCGCGAGCGCCTCGCGCTGCCGCGGTGCATCCTCGCGAATTCAACGGTTGCAGGGTTCGATCCGAGGTCGTTCGCCAGCGCCGCAGGGCTACGAGCGGAGTCGTCGGCGCAACGCGCCGTTCATGGGAGCTCAGCCTGCACCCGAACCGATCGGCGGCCGGGCGTCAGGCTGTGCAGTGGCACAGGGGGCGAAACCGCACCGCCGTTTGGATCTCGCGCCCGTGCGCTACCGTGTGATCAGCGGAACGCCGGCCAACGTCAAGACGACCCCCTCCGCGACATCGCGCACAAGCATGTGCGGGAGTTTGCGGGTCCTCCGGGCGAGTCGCTGATAGTGCGCCAAGGCTTCATCGGAGAATTCGAGTTGGCGGAGCAAATCCATTGAGGCCTTGAACTGAGCTCGCTTCGCGATGCCGCGGGTGGATAGATCGCGTCGCGCCTGCAGCTCGACGGAGTCAAGGTATTTCTGGGCCTGTTTCAACACCGGGCTCCTTTGCGAGCGTATTTGGTGCCCCACTCGATGGTAGTTCATGCCCAAATGCCGCCGCATTGAGCGTTCAGCCTCTCCCGGCTCACCCCGGGCGGGCGTCGAATGGCCGCCCGGAACGGGTGCGATGCACAGGTGTCCGGAAAAATCGCCGTCAAACCGTGCGGTGAATGTGATCAATCCGCCCGCGATCTTTCACACTTTGGGCCCCGAGCTCATCCCGCGTTACCGGTGCACCGTGTCCGGCCCTCGTCGCGATACCGGCGAGAGCTCTCCGAGATGCGTCTGACAGAAACGTCGTCGGGGCATATAGAACGTCGGGGGGTCCGCATCACCTACGGCGTTCATGCGTCTTCAGGGCCCCAACTACAAGAGGAGGCAGTGGTGTGGACATTACCGAGTTGCTCGTGCTGACGAAAGACCGGGATGCATCCGATCTCCATCTTTCCGCCGGCCAGCCCCCGATCCTGCGCATTCACGGGGAACTGATCGACCTCAATGTACCGGTGCTCACGCGAGAGAACGTGCACACGATGTTGTATGACATTCTCACCGATGATCAGAAGGCGAGATTCGAAGCGACGCGCGACCTCGACTTGTCCCTCGAGCTCGACAAGGTTGGACGGTTCCGGGTGAACGCCTTCGTGCAGCGTCACGGGGCGGGTATGGTGCTGCGCCGCATCCCCACCGAGATCCGCACGCTGGACGACCTCGGGATGCCGCCGGTGCTCAAGGACTTCTCGCTCAGGAACCAAGGGTTGGTGTTGGTGACGGGGCCCACGGGGTCCGGGAAGTCCACGACCCTCGCCGCCATGGTGCACCACATGAACGAGCGCCGCCGGGATCACATCATTACGATCGAAGATCCGATCGAATTCGTTCACGAACGCAAGCAGTGCAGCATCAATCAGCGGGAGATCGGGTCCCACACGCAGTCGTTCGCCACGGCGCTGCGCAGCGCGTTGCGGGAAGACCCGGACGTCATCCTCGTCGGGGAGATGCGCGATCTGGAGACGATCGCCCAGGCGCTCACGGCCGCCGAGACCGGGCACCTCGTGCTGTCCACGCTCCACACCAACAACGCGCCGCAGACCATCAGCCGGATCGTGGACGTCTTCCCACCGCATCAACAGGAGCAGATTCGGACGCAGCTCGCGGATTCGCTCCTGGGCGTGGTTGCGCAGACGCTGGTCCCGACCGTGAACGGAAAGGGACGCGTGGCCGCAGCCGAGATCATGACCGTGAACCCTGCCGTGCGCAATCTCATTCGCGAGAACAAGATCCACCAGCTCCCGTCCGTGATCCAGACGGGCAGCCGTGAGGGGATGCAGACCCTGGACCAGCACCTGAAGCAGCTCGTGCAGCAGGGTCGGATCAGCGCCGACGAGGCCGCCAAGCGCGCGACGGAAAAGAGTCTGTTCCCGCAGACCGGCGGCGGCGCGCCATCGAAGCCCGTGGCGGCGACCGGGACGATGCGGTGACGCGTCGGGCCGGGCCGGCGGACCGGGCTCGTCCACAGGCGGTGCTCGTACCCTGCCGGCCGTGCAGGTAGCGCGGGCCTGCCGGCCTGGTGCGGGCCGGCGACGGCGTCAGCCGTTCGCACGGAAGAACAAGAGACGTCGAGTCGGCGATCGACAAGCATGACCTTGTTGGGCCGCGGGCGGGGGGATTCGACCGTGCGACCCGGCAGGCCGTCCCACAGGCGCCAAGGTGCCGCGGGCGCGATCTTCTCATCGTATTGGGATCGGGAGGCGGGGACTGCATGAGTGTTGCGTCGGTACTGGCCATCGACGAACTGCTCCGAGGCATGGAGGCGCACGGTGCTTCGGATCTCTACTTGGTCAGCGGGATGCCGCCGACGTACCGGGTGGCCGGGGCTCTGGTTCCCCATTCCGAGGAGCTCCTGAGCGCCGACACGATCCGGCGTCTGGCGGAGCAGTTGATGGCCGACCGGCATCGGCAGGAATTCCAGGAGCAGATGCGCGCCGACATCGCCTACGCGTCGCCCGTGGGGCGGTTCCGCGCCAACGTCTACGTGGAGCGGAACGCTCCGGCGATGGTGGTCCGCCGCGTGAACACGCGGATCCCCTCGTTCGAAGAGCTCCGTCTGCCGCCGGTCGTGGCCGAGCTCGCGCTCGCGCCCCGGGGACTGGTGCTCGTCACCGGGCAGGCCGGCGCCGGGAAGTCTACGACGATCGCGGCGATGATCAGCTATCGCAGCCGGGAGCGATCGGGGCACATCGTGACGATCGAGGATCCGATCGAGTTCGTGCACGCGCACGCGAAGAGCATCGTCAGCCAGCGCGAGGTCGGGACGGACTGTGAGTCGTTCAGTCTGGCCCTGCGCGACGCGGTCCGCCAGGCGCCCGACGTCATCCTGATCGGCGAGATCCGGGACGAGGAGACGGCGAGCGCGGCCGCCCACTTCGCCGAGACGGGCCATCTCGTGCTGGCGACCCTGCACGCCACGAACGCGACCCAAGGGTTGGAGCGATTCATGTACTTCTTTCCCCCGGAGCGCCACACCGGCGTGGCGATGCAGCTGTCGCTGACGTTGAACGGCGTCATCTGCCAGCGCTTGAACGCGCGCGCCGACGGTACGGGACGGGTGCCGGCGGTCGAGGTGCTGCTGTCGACACCACGGGCGCGGGAGCTGCTCCGGAAGATCGATCTGCCGGGCATCCGATCCGTGATGCAGTCGCCCGAAGGCGTCCAGCAGGGCATGCAGACCTTTGATCATGCGCTGTATCATCTGCTTAAGGACGGGCTCGTGGATCACCAGACCGCGATGGAGGCGGCCGACAGCCCCAACGATCTCCGTATGCGCCTCAAGGGATTCCGCTAGCGTTTCAGCCGGCGCGCCGGCAAGGGCTTCCGCCTCGGCGGATTTCAGCGCGGCGGCGGCGAACTCGCTTGTGAGCGGACCCACCGCGCCGCCGACCACCACGCCGGGCCCTGTCCGGCCACGCCAGCTCGCGACCGGCGGCAGCGCGAACGCGATGTGCGTCGCGAGAGGGATCTCATGCCTGAACTGCCGGACGTGGAAACGGTCGTCCGAATGCTGCGCCGGAGAATTGTCGGGGGACGGATCGGTCGGATCCGGGTTCTGGACCGCTCGGTCGTGCGCTCACCCGTTCCGGCGGTCTTCGCGCGCCGAGTGCAGGGGCGCGTGATCCAGGCGGTCCACCGCCGCGGGAAATACCTGCTCATCGACCTTGAAGGCGCCTCCACGATCGTTGGGCATCTTCGGATGACCGGGGACTTTGCCGTCGTTCCGAGGCGCGAGCCGATTCGCCCGCACACGCGTCTCGTCGTCGGGCTCGACGGCACCGACCTGCGGTTCATCGACCAGCGGCGATTCGGTCACGTTGATCTCGTCGCGACGCACGCGCTGGAAGCATTCCCGGCGCTGCAGCGTCTCGGGGTAGAACCGCTCGGCCCGGCGTTCACGCAGGACCGGTTCCGGGCCATCCTGCGGGGCCGGCGCGGGTCGCTGAAGGGATTGCTGCTCCGCCAGGACCTCATCGCCGGCATCGGAAACCTGTATGCCGACGAGATTCTGTTCCAAGCCCGCCTGCGGCCCGCCCGTCAGGTGGATTCCCTGCGGCCGGTGGAGGCGCGGCATCTCTATCACGCCATGCGGAATGCCCTGCGCCGCGGGGTGGCGGCCCTGTCCCGGCGGCGCACCGCCGTCGGAGACTTGTTCGAGGCTCGAGCGCGCGGCGGCGCCTGTCCGCGCTGCCGTCGTCCTCTCACGAGCGCTACCATCGCCGGCCGGACCACGTATTTCTGTCCGCGCTGCCAGCGCTGACGCGCCGAGCGACCCGCGAAGAATCGGGTATGCGGCGCGCTCATCGCCGGCGGTGATACGGCGTCCCCGCAGTCCCGCTCGCGGACGGATCGAGGGCCGGCTCCCACGAGCGCAAGAGCCGGCCCCCGGGACTCCGGACGCTTGCGGTGCTACTTGTTCTTCGAGCTCATCATCATCTGCAGGCTGTTCGTGAGGTCCGTGTTCGACTGCCACAGCATGTGCACCATCGTGGCCAGCTGGCTGATCTGCTTCATCATGGCCTTTTCGGCCGGCGTCATCTGCATCTGCATCGTCATGCTCATGTCGTGCTGCATTGACGTGTACTGCTGGGCGATCTGATCCAAGATCGCCTTCTCCTTGTCGAGGGCCATCTGCGCCTCCGCCGGGCTCGGCGCGCTCTGCTGCGCTCCGGCGGTAGTCAACCCGCCGAGCGCGGTTGCGACGACAAAGCCGATGAGCACACCCAACGCGACCAGCTGAAACTTCTTCATGGTTGTCTGCCTCCTTCGTGTTTCGTGTACCGCATCGCGGTACGCGATGATGCAGACGACCGGCGTCTTCGGCGCTTGACCGGGTCAGCCCACCCCCCCTTTCCGAGCGCACGGACGGCCGGACGTCAGATTGGCCTGCCGTAGACTGCACCGCCAAGGGTAGAGAAGGCGCATGACGATACGATAAAGCCGGCGGCGTCGCGCGCGCGGGATTCCGTCTCGTTGTCATCAAACCTTCACATGATCGTCGTACGCTGTCTTGACCGCAGCCATGTAGGGCACGGAGGAGGCGCCACGGATGCACACGGTCGCGGAGCACGCCGAGGCGAGGCGCACGCGTGCGGCATAGCCTGCTTTGGCGCCTGCTCGGGGCTCAACTCCTCGTCATCGCCATCGCGGTGGTCGTCTCCGGCGCGATGATCGCCAATCTGGCCACGCAGTCGTTCATGCAGATCATGGTGCGGTATCACATCGATCCGACGGTCGACGAGCGGCAGTTTCTGGCCACCCTGGATCACGTGCTGCTCACCAGCAGCCTGGCCGCCGCGGCCGTGGCGATGCTGCTTGGGTGGGTCCTCGTGCGCCGGGTGGTGCGCCCGATCGGCGAGATGATGGTCCTCTCCGAGCGGATCGCCGAGGGCGACTATGCCCGGCGGATCACGGCGCAAGGGTCCGACGAAATCGCGCGGCTCGCCGAGTCGCTGAACCGCATGGCGGCGGCGCTGCAGCGGGTGGAGGCGCTGCGGCGGGAACTCGTCGCAAACATCGCCCACGAGCTGCGCACCCCGTTGAGCACCCTCCAAGGCTACCTCGAAGCGCTGCGGGACGGCATCACGCCGGCGGACCCGGCGACGCTGGCCTCGCTCCACGAGGAGGCGCTGCGCTTGGTGCGGTTGGTACACGCGCTCCATCAGCTGAGCCAGTTCGACGCCCGGATCTCCCGGGTGCGGCAGGTGCCGCTCGACGTCACCGTGTTGGCCCGTTCCGTGGTCGCCACGTACCGCCCCGAATTCGACCGCCAGAGCCTTGCCGTTCGGGAGGACTACGACCCGGCGTGCCCGCAGGTGCACGCCGATCCGGACTTGGTCGGTCAGGCGCTGCGGGCCCTGCTCGACAACGCGCTTCGATACGCTCCCGGCGGCGCCGAGATCGTCGTGCGGACGAGTCGCGTTGAGGAAACCGTCCGCGTCGCGGTGGAGAACACCGGCAGTGAGATCCCCGCCGACGATCTGCCGCACATCTTCGAGCGGTTCTATCGAGGGGAGAAGTCGCGTTCGCGCGAGACCGGGGGCGCGGGAATCGGGTTGGCGCTGGTGCTGGAGATCGCCCGCACGCACGGTGGGGACGCGGGCGCGACGAGCTCGGGCGGCACGACCACCGTGTGGTTCAGTCTCCCCGCTGGCACCGTCTAGATGGGCTTGTCGTCCCGGACGCCTTTGAGCACGGCGTGCCGCAGCCCGTGGGCGCCGCGTTCCTTGAACTCCACCTCCACGACGATGTCGGGCTTGACCCAGCGGACCTCGCGGATCGTCCGCTGAACGTCCACCGCGCCGGGAAGGGTCGGCGCGCTTGGGAACGGGCACCGTTTCCGCTCTAGCTCCCGCAAGCGTTTGAGGAGGTCATCGCGCAACTCGTCGTCGGCGCGCTCGGCGGCGACCACCCCGACGTACGCCAGTTTCCCTTCGGGCGTCCGCTCTCCCACGACGAGGCCGGCGAGATGTCTGCGAGACAGGAAGAATCCCGCGGCCAGGAACTCCTCGCGCGGCCGCGTCGGGATCTTCACCCAGTCCGGTGACCGGAACCCCGGACGATACACGCTCCGTCGCCGCTTGGCCACGAGGCCTTCCAGCCCAAGCTTGACGGCCGTCTGGAACGCGACGCGCCCGTCCACGCCTTCGAGCGCCGGCGTCACCTGAACGGCCGGGCCGTGCAGCGCCTGCTCGAGCGCTTCGAGAATGCGCTGGCGCTCTTCGAGCGGCCGCGCGAGCAGCGAGTGTCCGTGCAGGTAGAGGCAGTCGAAGATCTTGTAGCTGAGCATCCCCCGCCGGCCCTTCCACGCTTGCACCGCCTCCAAGCTGGGCCGCCCCTGTTCGTCCAACACGACCATCTCACCGTCGAGTACGAGCGAGGTGGGAAACGCCCGCAGGCGATGCGAGACGGGGTAGAAGCGCTCCGTCACGTCCCGTCCGTTGCGCAGCCGAAGTTTCACCGTGCCGTCGTGGACGAACGCGATCACCCGCAACCCGTCCCATTTTGCCTCCATCAACCAATCGGGATCGGTAAACGGCGCGCTCCCCAACACCGGCAACATCGGTTCGAGCCGCTTGGGGAACGGCGTGCTCCCCGCCTTCTCGAGGCCGAGTTGGACGAGTTTCAGGTACACCGGCTTCTCGAACATCGCGCATAGTGCTTCGAGATCGGGGCGGAGCAGTCTTGCTCCTGGTCGCCGTGCGCTGGAACGAAGCGGCGGTCGGGTGCACCAGGGCTAAACTCGGGCTTGCTGGGGCATTACACCCCTGATGGCAAATGCGATCCAGCACCAACGCCGCACCTAATAGGAGGGTGACCGTGAGAAAAGCGTTTCTGGGAGTGCTCAGTCTGGCGGCTTGCGCCGTCGTCTTGGTGGCCATCTGCTCGACCGCTTCGGCCAGCCTCGGCCAGTTTCAGGGAACCTGGCGGAATACCGATCCCAACACCAGCGGGGTGACCGCGCTTGATATCCGCGTGCTGGGGGGCGACATGACCGTCGCGGCGTGGGGACGTTGCCACCCGTCGGACTGCAACTGGGGTCGGGTGAACACCAACGCCTACGGCCCGAACGTCTCGTCCAACCTCTACGCGACCGCCGACGCACTGTCCGCACGGTTCCGCACCAGCTTCAGCGAGACCATGGTCATCGTGAGGCCGGGCGGGGTGGACCGCGTTGTGGCGCAGGTGTTTACGCGCTTCACGGACAACAGCGGACGCACGCCGTACATGGGCGTCTACACGTTCTATCGCGTGGCGGGGCTGTCTTCGCCGGCGCAACCTTCACGCAGCATCGGCGCCGGGCTTACGCTGGCGGCGAAGCCCCAGTAGGCTCCGTCGTCCCGATCTTTCGGCGGGTCGTCTGACCCGCCGGTGTCCAGCGGCACCATTGTCGCTGCGGCCGTGATCGTGATCGCGCGGGCCCCGCTCGGCGCGTTCACCACGGCCGCAGCGACGTGGATTCCGCCGCGACCTCCCGCTGTCTAACGGTCGCGAGGCCGCGCTCCGCCCTGCGTTCGGGAACGCCCGACGGCACTCCCGTGCGCGCGATGCCCGTTGCGTCGGGTCCCCGTGAGGGGGCCGCCCGGAGGCCAACCGCAAGACGTTCCAGAAGCTTTCCTGACGACGGGCAGACGCAACTCACTCTGGCCCGCGCCGGGAGGCATTGATGTCCACATCCACCGTGCCCGTGACGATCGCGACCCGTGACTACGACTACGTCGCGCCCCTCGCGTTCGGCGACGTGAAGGCGGAGGGGATCGACCTGACCATGATCCGGGCGTTCGACGCGCTGGATCAATTCCGCACCACCCCCGCCATCGACGGCGGGGAAGCATCGTTCAGCCAGTACCTGCGCCGCGTCGCCGCCGGTGATCGCTCGCTCGTCGGCCTGCCCATCTTTATCATGCGCGAGTTTCGCCACCGCTGCTTCTTCGTGCACCGCGACAGCGACCTGACCGACGTGAGCCAGCTGCGCGGTCGTCGAGTGGCGACGGACTCGTGGGGGGCGAGCGGGAATACCTGGAGCAGGGCGCTCCTGCGCCGGGAGGGGGTGCCGTTGGAGAGCGTCCGGTGGTTCGTCGGTCCCGTGGATCCCTGGCCCGACGCCCGCGGTCGACCCGCTCCCCGCCGGGGTCGAACCCGTGCCGCCGGGACGGTCCGTGGGTGAGATGCTGGTGGCTCGCGAGATGGACGTCGCGATGTGCCCGTGGGCTCCGCGCATGTTCCACGAGCCGGGCTCGAAGGTCAGGCGTCTGTACGCCGACTATCGGGCCGTCGAACGGGAGTACTACCGGCGTACGCGCATCTTCCCGGGACACCACGTGATCGTCCTGCGGCGTCCGGTTGTCGAGCGACACCCCCAGATCGTCGCGGCCGTCTTCGACGCGTTCGTCCGCGCGAGAGAGATGTCCGAGCAGAACCATCGCGTCCTGCACGAGTCGAGCCCGTGGGTGCTCGCCGACCTCGAAGATCAGGACGCCCTGCTGGGACCGGGGTTCAAGCCGTACGGGTATCGCGAGGACCGCGCCATGGTCGCCGCGTTCTGCGAGGAGCAGTTCGCCCAAGGCCTGATCCGCGAGCCGCTCGATCCGGACCTGCTGTTCGCGGACTTCGAGCGGCTCGCCGGTCCGGGGGCGGGATCCCGCAGAGCCTGACCGCGCGGGCGCGCCACCACGGGCGACCGCTCTGCTCCCGAGTGCGGCGCCGTCAGGAGTCCCGAGGCGGGAGCCGCCGCGCTGCCCAATCGTACGCCGGCGAGTAGCGCTCGTAGTGGACGACCTCTTCGAACTCCCGCCAGACGCGCCGGCTCGGCGCGGGTTCGTCCCCGTAGCCGGCGATCACCATGCCGACGGGGACAATGCGGGGAGGGAGGCCGAGGACGGCCTGGATGTGCTCCTCGTGGAAGTCGCCGATGAACGCCGTAGCCAGCCCGCGGTCGGTCGCCGCCAGCATGAAGAGCAGCGCCGCGTACGCGACGTCCACGTACAGGTACTTGTGCGCGCCGCGGGCACCGTATCGCTCGGCTTCGCGCATCAGGTCACCGCAGAAGACCACGGTCACGCGGCCCGCGTCCGGGCGGGCCCCCCGGCTCCAGGATGCGGCGGCCAGCCCCGCGCGAATCTCTGGATCGCGCACCACGACGACTTCGAGCGGCTGCGTGTGCCCCGCGCTCGGCGCGCGCTGCGCCACGCGCAGCAGATCTTGCAGGACGTCGTCGGGCACCGGCCGGGGGTCGAACGTTCGGATCATGCGTCGCCTGCGGAGCACGTCCCTGAACTCCATCGGTGCCTCCTGGGTCGGGGTGCGGCGCAGGTTAGACGCGCGCGCGCCGGATTCCTGGGCCGCGCGGGCGCGCGTTGACGCGCGCGTCTGGCCCTGGTATAGTGTAATTGTCGTCATACATGCGTTCGGTGGGAGATGCCGAAGGCATTTCCCACGGTGTGTCGCAGGCCTTGCTCGTGACGAGTTGGTCCCGGCGAGACACGCGCAGATGCCGGCACCAGCTTGAGCGGCTCAGCCGCGCCCGGTCTTCGACCGGGACACGAGGAGGCGATTGGTATCAGTAGCACACTGACAGAAACCCTGCCCTCAGATCCACGGCTTCTAGAATCTGCACCTTCGTTTGAGGCGCTATCCCTTCGAAAAGAAACGTCCGGCGCGGTGGAGGCATTGGGCTGGACGCAGCCCACACCGATCCAGTCGCAAGTCATCCCGGTGATGATCGGCGGACGGGACGTCGTCGGTCAGGCGCAGACCGGTTCCGGCAAGACCGGTGCGTACGGCATTCCCCTCGTCGAGCGGCTCGACCCGGTCAAACGGACGCTGCAGGGGCTCGTCCTCGTGCCCACGCGCGAACTGGCGCTGCAGGTGGCGGGGGACGTGCGCGCGCTCGGCCGAGCGCGCGGCCTCAAGGTCGTCGCGCTGTACGGCGGGCAGGCGATCGACCGCCAGTTCGCGGAACTGCGGCGTCACCCGCACATCGCCGTCGCGACCCCCGGGCGTCTGCTCGACCACATGCAGCGCGGGACGGTGACGATCGGGCAGGCGGAGATCGTCGTGCTCGACGAAGCCGATCGCATGCTGGACATGGGGTTCCTCCCGGACGTCACGCGCATCCTGGGGCGGACGCCGAAAACTCGGCAGACCGCGCTGTTCTCCGCGACGATGCCCGGAGAGATTCGCACGATCGCGACGCAGCAGATGCGCGATCCCGTGTGGGTCGCGATCGAATCCCAGGCGCGGACGGTCGAAACCGTCGAGCAGTTCTACGTGGAGGTCGCCGAGGAAGACAAGGTCAAAGCGCTACGGCGGCTCCTTCGGGACGAGCCGATTCACTCGGGGTTGGTCTTCCGGCGCACGCGGCATCGGGCCGACCGGCTGGCGCGGGCGTTCGCCCGGGACGGCGAGGTCGGCGTCATCCACGGGGGCATGCGGGAAGGCGCGCGGCTCAAGGCGCTGCGTGACTTCGAGGAGAAGCGCGTCCGGCTCTTGATCGCCACGAACGTCGCCGCGCGGGGACTCGATCTCGCCGAGGTCTCCCACGTGATCAACTACGACATCCCCGAGGACGTCGACACCTACATCCACCGGATTGGGCGCACGGCGCGCGCCGGCCGGGCGGGGACGGCGATCACGTTCGTGGGGCAGTACGATCTCGAATTGTTCGATCAGCTGCGACGCGGCATTGGGGCCTCGCTCCGGCCGCACCCGCTCAACATCTACGAGACGTCGCGCGGCGCCCGGTAGAGCGTCCGCGCAGGCGGCCTGGGCCCCGGTGGCGCGCCACCGGGGCCCGTCGATTGTCCCGCCGCTCCGCCGCTTCGAGACACGACGATCGCCCGCACCTCGTCCGGCAGGCGCAGGCGCGCGGACGTGCGGGGGTTCGGCCACCACTGGTAGCGTCGGAGATCGACGGTGAGGTCGGCCCGGACGCGCACGCCGTCCCGCTGCAACGCCCGCTGATGCCCCGCGCGCCCGCCGTCATAGCCGGAGGCGAGGCCGCCCGCGCGGTTCACGACGCGTTGCCACGGGAGCTGCGGGCCGCCGGCGTGAGCGATCCAGCCGACCTGACGGGCCGCCCGCGGGTGCCCGGCGAGCAGGGCGAGTTGCCCGTACGTGACGACCCGTCCGCGCGGCACGCATCGTAGAATCTCCCACACCCGCTCCCGAAACCCCGCCGTGCGTCCCCGACTGCTCGGCGCCGCGTCGAGCCTGCGCTTGATCCGTTGCGCGCGATGCGCCGGCCGCGTGATGCGTTCGTCCGGATCGATGGGGTACGGCATTCGTCTGCTCCCTCCGCGCGTGAGGCGCCGGCGCCGCGTCGTGTCGCGCACACCCTCGGTGATTTCCGCCGGGCGGGCGGGCGGATCCTGCGGCCGCACGCGCCGCGCGACGCGTCTTTGCGCGCCGGCGCGCCCCCGATCGACCGCCGGAGACGCATGAGAACGTCTCTCAGCAGGCGGGCCTCCGCGGGGCTGATTGGATGAGATCTCGTTATCGGTGGGGCCGATTGATCGAACGGGAACGGGTATTCTAGAAGGGTTTCGGGGCGGATCTTGCAACCGAGTATGTCCGGCCGACCCGTAGGATTTCCGGCGAATTCGATGGCTGCCGACGAGGGTCTCGTGTTCTCTCAGAATCTTTGCGAATTCCTCGGTTTCCCAGCAGGAAAAAAGAAAGTAGTGTCGTATCTGGGGTATCGAGGGGCAAGACACGGTCCCCCTGGACACCACCAATCGAAAGGAGGGCCCCATTCATGGCAACCAAGAAGAAGGCAGCCAAGAAGGGCAAGAAGCGCTAACTCGCGTTTCGGCCTTTTCTGAGGGGCGTCGCTCGATCGAGCGGCGCCCCTTGTCCGTTGTCTCGGGTGGTCTGCGCTGCACGCGAGGGAGATCGCGCGCACACCGCCCGCGCAGGATGCCCCGGCGCTCGGGCGGAACTCCTGCACCATGACGGATCCACGGATCGAGAAGCTCACCCGCGTGCTCGTGCACTACTCGCTCGGTCTCCAGCGCGGACAGTTGGTGCGGATTCGGGGGTCGGCGCTCGCCTCCGCCCACATCCTGGCGGCGTACCGGGAGGCGCTGCGGGCCGGCGCGCACCCGACGGTGCGCGTCGCCATCGACGGGCTCGAGGAGACCTACTACCGTACCGCGACCGACGACCAGCTTCGCTACGTCTCGGAGTTGGACCGGCACGAGGTCGAGACGCTCGATGCGGAACTGTCGTTTCTCGGCGCCTACAACACCCGCGCGCTCACGCGCGTAGATCCCGGCCGGATGCGGATGCGCCGCGAGGCGACGCGCGAGCTGAGCCGCCGCTTCATGGAGCGCGCCGCGAGCGGGGCGCTGCGGTGGTGCCTGACGCAGGCGCCGACCCACGCGGACGCCCAAGAGGCCGAGATGTCGCTGGCCGAGTACGAGGACTTCGTCTATACTGCGGGGCACCTCGACGAAGCGGATCCCGTGGCGGCGTGGGAGCGGGTCGCGCGCGAGCAGGACGCGGTGTGCGACCGGCTCGGCCGGACCCGGACCCTGCGCATCGTCGGCCCCGACACCGATCTGACCGTGTCCGTCGCCGGGCGGCGCTGGATCAGCGCGGCCGGCACGCACAACTTTCCCGACGGCGAGGTGTTCACGGGGCCGGTCGAGGACGCGACCCGCGGCACCGTCCGCTTCTCGTTCCCCGCGATCTACGGCGGGCGGGAGGTGACCGACGTGCGGATCGTGTTCGAGGGGGGTCGCGTCGTGTCCGCGACCGCCGCGAAGGGGGAGGAGTTCCTCAAGGCGATGCTCGACGTGGATGCCGGCGCGCGGGTGCTCGGCGAGTTCGCGTTCGGGCTGAACTACGACATCCAGCAGTTCACGCGCAACATTCTCTTCGACGAGAAGATCGGGGGCACGCTGCACATGGCGTTCGGGGCGGCATACCCGGAGACCGGCGGCAAGAACAACTCCGGCCTCCACTGGGACATGATTCTCGATCTCCGGGACACCGGTGCGGAAGTGCACGCAGACGGCGAGGTGGTCTACCGGAACGGGCGATTCCTGACGTAGCGCCGTCGTCCGGTCACGCGGCGCCGTAGGCGCGCTCCACCCTGGTCACGAGATCGGTGAACTCCTCGTGCGTGCGCTCGGCGACCTCGTCCGCCACCTCGGCGTACCGGGGACCCTCGGACGCCTTCACCTGGATGTTGGAGAGCACCCGTCCTTCGAGTTCTTGAAGGAGTTCGAGGACGTCCTCTTTCGGAAATGGGCCCCATTCGCCGCCGACCAGCCGTTCGATGAACTCGTCGAGCGGCCGATACTCGTCCTGGCATACCGTGTCGTAGAGTTCCCACAAGCGGTCGTTCACGGCACTCCTCCCACGAGCTCCCACGCGTCCAGCAGCGCGGCGACGCTCCACGCTTGGGCGATGCACCCCCGGGCGGTGTGCGGCGAGTCTCCATCGAAGATCTCGCCGGCAGTCCCGAGGCCGGCTTCCAGCAGATGCGCCCGGAACGGCTCGAGCAGCCGGCGCCCGGCCGCGCGATCGCCGGTGAGCCGCACGAGGGCGGCGACGTAGGGGCCGAGCCACCACGCCCACGCCGTGCCCTGATGGTACGCTTCGTCGCGGGAGGCCACGCCGCCCTCGTACCGGCCGTGGTACGCCGGCGAGTCCGGCGCGAGCGAGCGCAGCCCGAACGGCGTGAGCAGCCTGGTCCTGACCGCGTCGAGCACGCGGCGCGCCGTCGGGCCGTCGAGCAGCGCGTGCGGAAGCGAGAGCGCGAGCAGCTGGTTCGGCCGGAGGGACGGATCGGGCGTGCCGTCGGGGGCGATCACGTCGTAGAGGTACCCGCCCTCTTCGTAGAAGAACCGCCGGCAGAACGTGCGGCGGAGAGCCGCCGCCTCGGCGGTGTACCCGGTGCCGTCGAGGCCGACGGCGTCTGACCAGGCGGCCAACCGGCACAGTGTCTCGTGCCAGAGGGCGTTGAGATCCACGGCCTTGCCCGCGCGCGGCGTCACCGCGCGCCCGTCGTACCGCGCGTCCATCCAGGTCAGGGCGAGTCCAGGGGCGCCGGCTTCCAGGAGACCGTCGGCGGGGTCCACGCGAATCCCGTGGCGCGTCCCCGCCCGGTACCGGGCCACGATCTCGCGAAGCGCGGGGAATACGCGGTCGAGCAGCGGCCGGTCCGGCACGCGCTCGAGGTAGCGGCCGACCGCGTGCGCGTACCAGAGGGCTGCGTCGGCACTCGTGTACTCGGGCGCCGTCCCGTCGTCGGGGAATCGGTTGGGCAGCATCCCCTCGCTCACGGTTCCGGCGAACGCGAGGAGGATCTCCCGCGCGTCCTCGGGCCGCCCCGTCGCCAGGGTGAGACCGGGGAGGGAGATCATCGTGTCCCGCCCCCAGTCGGCAAACCAGTGGTAGCCGGCGATCACCGAGCGGCGGGTCGCGCCGCGGACGAGAAACTGATCGGCCGCCAACACGAGCCGCCTCGGTAGCCCGCCGCTTGAGGGAAGCGGGACCGGGTCGGGCGCAAGATGCGCGGCGCGGTCGACGAGCGCCCGCTGCCGGCGGCGTTCGGTCTCGTATCCGTCCGGCCCCTCCGCCGGCGGGCCGTCGGGGTCGGCGGACGCCACGAGCGTGATGTCCCCTCGGGGCTCGAGCGGGGCGACGAAGGCACCCGGCACGTACAGGTCCTCCACGTGGTCGAGCCCGCGGTCGCGTTCCGCGCGGTGGAGAAACCGCCAGTGCCATTCCGGCCGCTCCACGAACGCCCCGGCGCTCGTCGTGATCGCGTACGGCGTCGCGCCCGGCCACGGGACGACCCGGATGCCCCGGGGCAACCGCGCAAGGTCGAACCGCCATTCCGGGCGGCCTCGGGTGAGCGTATGGTAGTCGCGCTCGGTGAGGTACGGGCGGATCGTAAGACGCACGGGGCGGCTCCCGGGGCGGAGGCGGTAGCGGACGCACGCCGCGTTTCGTTCGTGCGGCATCCAGATCGTTTTCTCGATCGTGGCCTGGGGCAGCGCGAACGTCCAGACCGGGAGCGTGCCGTCGAGGTGGAAACCGGTGAGGTGCCGGTACCCCTCCGGCGCGATCGTGCCGTCGTGATATTCGTTCGTGCCGAGCGCGATCAGGCGCCCGTCGATCTCGACGGTCTCGTCGACCTTGGCGACGAGGACGGTCCGCCCCACCGGGGGCGCCAGCGCCGCGACGAGCAGGCCGTGGTAGCGCCTCGTGTTCGCGCCGGCCACCGTTCCCGACGCGTAGCCTCCCAGGCCGTTCGTGACGAGCCACTCGCGGCGGAGCAGCGCATCGAGAAACCCGAATAGCGGGGAGGCGAGGCTGAGCGCCTCGCCTCCCGCCCGGCCGGTGCCGGAACCGCGATTCGCCGGCGCGCGGCGGGCGTCCATGCGGTCGTCGGAGGGGTTAATGGCCCTCGAGATACCGCTCCACGTCCATCGCCGCCATGCATCCCCACGCCGCGGCGGTGACGGCCTGGCGGTACCGGTGGTCGTGGACGTCGCCGGCGGCGAACACGCCGCGCACGTTCGTCATCGTGTGCTCGTGGAGCCGTACGTACCCCGCGGCGTCCAGGTCGACCTGGCCGCGGAACAGCTCGGTGTTCGGATGGTGGCCGATCGCCACGAACAGCCCGTCGACCCGGAAGTCCTCGGACTCCCCGGCCTTGAGATCGCGCAGCCGCAGCCCGGTCACCTTGTCGTCGCCCAGCACGTCCTCGACCGCGGTGTGCCAGCGCACCGCGACCTTGCCGTGGTTGAGCGCGCGCTCGGCCATGATCTTGCTCGCGCGGAACTGATCCCGGCGGTGGATGATCGTGACGCGCGTCGCGAACTTCGTGAGCACGAGCGCCTCTTCCATCGCCGAGTCGCCGCCCCCGACGACCGCGACCTCCTTGCCCCGGAAGAAGAACGCGTCGCACGGGGCGCACGAGGAGACCCCGTGGCCGATCAGCCGCTGCTCGTTCGGGAGCCCGAGCCAGTTCGTGGCTGCGCCGGTGGCGATGATCACCGCATCCGCCGACAGCGTCTCCCCGGCGGCGGTCACCTGGAACGGCTGCGTCTTGAAATTGACCGCGCTCGCGTCATCGTCGATGAAATCGACCTCGAATCGTTCGGCCTGCCGGCGCACCATCTCCATCAGCTCCGGTCCCTGGACGCCCTCGGGGAACCCGGGGAAGTTCTCGACGTCGGTGGTCATCGTGAGCTGCCCGCCCCGCTGGCTCCCGGCGATCACGATCGGGTGGAGTTGCGCCCTGGCCGCGTAGATCGCCGCCGTGAGGCCGGCCGACCCCGACCCCAGGATGATCACCTTGCGCGTCTGTGCCATCGTGCCACCTCCGGGCGGACCCACCGGGGCCCGCCACCTTCAATTGGAACGCTCCGCCCCCTGCGATTCTTCCCGCGCGCCGGACCGCCTAGCCTCGGGCGGCGCCGCGCCGCGCCGGGATGCGGTGGTACTGGACGAAGTTGATCCGCCCGCGCGCCACGATCGGGACCGACCCGACGATCACCACGGCGTCGCCGGCGCGGGCGAGCTGCCGCTGGACCATCTCGCGGTCGATCTCCTGGATCATCGCCTCCGTCGTCCGCCGGAACGGCACGATGACGGGCCGGACGCCCCAGTAGAGACTGAGCAGCCTCGCCACGCGCTCGTCCTCGGTGCACGCGAGCACCGGCGCGCCCGGCCGGAGCTGGGACAGCGCGCACGCCGTGCGCCCCGTCGTCGTCACCGCGACGATCATGCGCACGCGCAACTCGTCTGCGAGCATCTGCGCCGCGCTCCCGATCGCCTGGAGCACCCTCGGCCGGGGGTGGAGGGTCGTCCGGCCGAAGTGGGTCGCGGCCTCGACCGTGCGGGCGATGCGGGCCATCGTCTGCACGGCCTGGACGGGGTAGCGCCCCACCGCGGTCTCCGCGGACAGCATCACCGCGTCCGTGCCGTCCAGGATCGCGTTCGCGACGTCCGAGGTCTCGGCCCGCGTCGGCCGCTCGTCGCGCACCATCGATTCCAGCATCTGCGTGGCGGTGATGACCGGGACGCCGTGTTCGTTCGCGCACCGGATGATTCGCTTCTGGAGCAGCGGCACGTCCTCGGGCGGCAGCTCCACGCCGAGATCGCCTCGCGCGACCATCACCGCGTCGGACGCCGTGACGATCTCGTCGAGGCGGGTGACCACCTCGGGCCGTTCCAACTTGGCGACGAGCGGGACCGATCGCCCGAGCCGGCGCAGCAGCCGCCGGGCGTTCCGAAGATCCGCGGCGCTGCGGACGAAGCTCAGCGCCACGTAGTCGACGCCGTACCGCAGGCCGGCCCGCAGGTCGCCGACGTCCTTCGGCGTGAGCGCCGGACCGCGCAGCCGGACGCCCGGGAGATTGACGCCCTGGTGTTCGCCGAGCACGCCCCCTTCGACGACGCGACAGTGGACCTCCCCGCCCCGGCGGCGCACGACGACGAGCTCGATGGTGCCGTCCCGCAAGAGGATGCGCTGGCCGCGGCGGACAACGCGCGACAGCCGCGGAAACGCGACGTGGATTCTGCGCGCATCGCCGACGATCGCGCGCGCCGTCAGCGCGACCTCCGCGCCCGGGACGAGGCGCACCGGATGGACCAGGCGGCCGACGCGAATCTTGGGCCCCTGGAGGTCCTGGAGGATCGCGAGGGGCACCCCGGCCCGGCGGGCGACGCGCCGCAGCTGCTCGATCGAGCGGCGGTGGTCGGCGCGGGTGCCGTGCGAGAAGTTGATGCGCGCGACATCCATGCCCGCGGCGAGCAGGCGCGTGAGGACGGCGTCCGTGCTGCTCGCCGGGCCGATCGTGGCGACGATCTTCGTGCGGCGGGCGGCGACGCCGGGTTGGCGCGCCGTGGGGGAGGGGGGCATCGGCTACGGCAGCTCCGTCGAGGCGGCGAGCGGGTCGCCGCGGATCCCGAGCGCGGCCGCGCGGGCGCGGATCAGGTGGCTCTCTTCCCGGCGGTACCTGGGCATGCCGCACGTCGGGCAGAGATCGAGCGCGTGGAGCTGGTCCAGGTATCGCAGGACCGCGTGGACGAACGCCGCGTGGCTCCAGGTGAGCGGCGACACCGACAGCGGGGTGCCGTCGTAGGGATGAATCTGTTCCGGCAGCACGCCGCTCGGCAGCGCGCGGGACGCGGCCCAGCGGATGATCTCGAGGGGGCGGGTCAGATCGGCGGCGGATTTCGCGCGGGCGATGTGCCACTCGGCCACCCAGAGCGTGCAGAGGATCCAGGGGTTGCCGGGGACCGGGCCGGTGTCCTTGCTGACCTGCTGGTAGTAGTCGTCCTCGTACCGCGCGATCCCGCCGACCTCGGTCTGCACGCGGAGCCGGGTTTCCACCGCCTGCATCGTGCTGACCATCTTCGGGTCGTCCGGATCGAGCATGCCGAACGCGAACAGACCGTACAAACTCGCGTCGATCGTGAGGTCGAGCGTGGCGCCCGTCGTGTTCGGGGTAAGCATGCGCGCGAACCGGTTCGCCTCCGCGCTCCACAGGTGGGTGAGGACGCCGGAGCGGACCCCGTCCGCCGCGGCGCGGTAGCGCGCCGCGTAGTCCGCCTCCCCGAACGCGGCGGCGAGGGCGCCGGCGGCCTCGAGCCCCCCGTATACCGAGCCGCACGTGAACGCGTGAACGCCGTGCCGCTCCTCCCAGAGGTCGTACGAGGGGCGGGGCAGGCCCGTCGACGGGTCGCGGAACTCGACCAGGAAGTCCGCCGCGGCCTTGATCAGCCGGCGGTACAGCGGCTTGATGAACTCGACGTCGCGATTCGCCGCGAAGTGCAGCCAGAGCGCCCAGACGACGAGCGCGGTCTCGTCCTCCTGGATCGGGTACTGCCGGGCGCCGTCGGCGATCCACGGGTGCCACGACGAGCCGACCGACCGGTCGGGGTTGTACTTGTGGAGCAGGAAGCCCTCCCGCGCGATCACCTGGCCGCAGAACTGGTAGAACGGCCGGGTGAGGTCGTTGTACCCGCCCATGTCGAGCGCGCGCGACACGAGCGCGCCGTCGCGCGGCCACATGTACCCGTAGGTGTCCCGGCCGACCCGGAGGATGTCGGAGTCCGTGCTCGCGATGATCGCGCCCTGGTTGTCGATCTGCGTGCGCGCGATCAGGAGGCTCTGCTTGAACCGCTCGACGACCTCCGGCGGCAGCGGGCCGAAGTCCATCGTCTCCTTGTTCACCCACAGGGACCAGTAGTCGCGGGTGCGCTTGAGGAGCGCCGCCGGCGTGCGGGAGAGCACGAACCGGTTGAGGCCCCGCAGTTCCTCGTAGGTGTTCCCCACGAGGAGCCAGCTGTACGCGACCTGTTCGCCGCCCCCGGGCACGAGAAGCGAGACCCCGCCGGTGCTGTCCACCGATCCTTGGGCGATCGCGTTCATGCCCAGGATCCCGTCCTCGGCGTCCCGCCACGTGCCCTCGCGCTGCTGCCACTCGCTGATCCCGACCGCGTACTGGGTCCAGCCCTGGTCGGTCGGCGTGAGCACGTTCGCGTGGAACCAGCGGGGGCCCTTATAGTGGAAGAGCCCTTTGCTGTTGGGATCGTAGTACGCGGTATCGCCGTACGCGGTGCCGCTGATGTCGAAGTCATGGTGGCAGAACACGCGCACCTCGCGCGGCCCGGGCGCGAGGTTCCCCACCGCGATCCGGCGGACGAACGCGTTGACGTGGAAGTCCACGCACTCTTGGAGCCCGAGCCGGATGCCGAGCCCCGCATGCTCGAGCGTCACGTCGGTGACGAGGGTGTCGGGGAGGTACCTCGCGGTGCCCCGCCACCCGTCGTCGCCGACCCACGCGAAGCGTCCGTCCACCCACAGCCCCAACCGGCACTGGTGCCCGACGAGATGGTTCTCGCCGCCGACGTACGGGTAGTAGAGATCCACCAGGCGGTGCTGGAGGTCAAAGTTGATCTGCATCGAACCGTTGCCGATCGGCAGGTCTCGGGGCATCCGAGCACCTCCTCCCCGTAGTCTTCGCCGCCGCGCCGCCCATTCCCGACCCTCCAGGAGAGATTCCCATCGGACGGCCGGAGGAGGACACGGGCGGCGGATGCAATTCTGAGGGGAGGAAGCGGCGTCCGCACCGGGCGGCGCTGCGAGGAGCCTGCATGGCCATTATGGCGATCAGCGTCACACCGATCGGGACCGGGTCTCCGAGCGTCGGCTCGTACGTGGCCGAGGCGGTCCGCGTGATTGCGGACAGCGGCCTGCGCTACGAGCTACGGGCGATGCACACGGAGGTGGAGGGCGATCTCCCCGCGCTCCTCGCCCTCGTGCCCAAGATCCACGAGGCCTGTTTCGACCAGGGCGCGAGGCGCGTCTCCACCGTGATCAAGCTCGACGACCGGCGGGACGCCCCCTCGTCTATCGCGGGCAAGGTCCGGTCTGTGCAGCAGCGCCGGGGACGGGCGTAGCCGGGTCCGATGGCGCGGGGCGTCCTGGACCGGCTCGACCGGTGGTTCGATCGCAGGTACCAGATCCGTCCGATCGGGGGCGGCGGGTTCATCTTCAGGCTCGGGCTGATCCGCTACCGCGGTCCGCGCCTGCTGCTTCAAGACGGCACGACCGTCGCGCCCGGGGATGTCGTCGGCGAGCTGCACATGGACAACCAGCGCGCCGCGGCCCTCCACGAGGGGGGCAGGGGCGGGCTGCGATTTCGCCGCGAGGTGTTCCGCCTGCTGCCCGTGCTGGCCGCGGATCTCGTGGCGCGTCCGGAGTACCGTTCGGTCAACGCGATCTGCGGCGCGAGCCTGTTCTGGCAGGAAGCGCAGCGCGCCGGGTTCGAGCACCGCCCGCTGCCGCCGTTTACGCGCTGGTGGCTCGCCTGGTGGGAACGCTACCTGCTGGCGAAGTATCATCCCGAGGGGAAGCGGCGCCTCGCGGTGGGCAAGCGCACCGAGCTCAGGCAGGTCTGGATGACGCGCACCAGGCTGCTCCGGTTCGCCGAGCGCACCGGCGCGGATGAGAAACGCGGACCGGCCTAGGCTGTACTGTTTGGATGTAGTGTTGACACTTGGAGGGGTACCTCCCGTGACAGCAAGAGGGTCACAGTCCAACCTCCGAATACTCCAACCGAGACCTGGCGGGTTTCGGAAGGAGGGAGACGGACGTGAC